>JYMV01033394.1_pt2 | contig 95993 bp, 82 predicted proteins | sample 338911 | NCBI WGS metagenome assembly JYMV01 (sample SAMN03354496, study PRJNA234377) | hydrothermal vent metagenome | biome: Deep sea; feature: Hydrothermal plumes at the Eastern Lau Spreading Center, Western Pacific Ocean; material: Seawater | place: Tonga | collected 2009 | depth 2000 m m | reverse complement strand
GATTTTTGTTTGAGGCCAGAGGACGAATCTGATTTTAGTTCCATCAATCAATTCCGGAAAAATGTAGTCTCTCTGCCCACCCCAATCTTTGGCTAGGCATTCGCCTCCATTGCTCTCCATTTTCATCCATAATTCTATGGTTAGAGCTTTCTTAGGGTTAAGACTCTCGCTATCGGGAACCTCAATATAGGTTTTCCCATCTAGTTGTAACGCGATGTTGGCTGCATTAGACGCTGTAAGACCCAAAATCGTCAGTGTAATGCCTATAGAGTAAAATAACGCTTTCACTATGTCACCTCTTCGATTTAGTCGATTTAACAATTATAAAGATTCATGAAAAGTTGTTCCGATAGTCTATTATCAAAACGTGAGTTTGACAAGAACTAAATGGCGTTTGCGACAGAAGCATCACTCAAAACTGGGGTAAATTATGGTGCCTTCATGAGAAGAGCTGACGTCGCCATCTAGCCAGGACGCAGGAAATACAGACTAGGGCATCGCCAGACCTCTCCGAATTCTGCCCCAGGTGTCGGTAAGCTTGTTTCGGGCATTAACGGCTAAATTTCCCGGCACATTTTCTCCTTCAATAACAATATCATCAAATATAGCCTCTCCTTGCCAGACAAATAGACCTATGACACCTGTTTTGAATGACTTTTCTTTATCTTGCCAAGTGTTGATTTGCTTACCATTGAAGTATCCACTCAAAGTAAACCCTTCCACCACCAACTTGATGGAGAATTCTTTCTTGATATCGAGAGGAATATTGTCCACGGTTTTTTGGGCATAGGCTCCCTTCTTTATGTACAGATCTCCTTGCTTGTTAGCCAGATCAATCCACCAATCGTAGTGGTTATCGATATCCATCCACCGAACATGAATTGCCAGCCAAGCACCTTCGGCATTCCACACTTTGACCTCAATGGAATAATCCGGACCCCACTTTGGATCGCCAATCAAAACCGCCCCTTCTACACCACCGGGTTCGACCCCATGATATCCGCCATCTTTGATTTTCCAAGTTCCACCAACTCTCTTCCATCCATCAGGCTTGTTATCGCTAAAATCGTCAACGAATGTTCCAGGCCAAACTATTAGCGTTGTCATACTTAGAACTGCTACGAGAAGAAAGGGCAAAATTCTAACGCATCTTTGTGAGATCATCTGAGTACTCTCCTTAATCGTTGGGTTACATTTTCTTTAACTTTGCCCTCAAATCCAGAATGAAGGATACCATAGAGAAAAAACTGAACACATGTTCTTGCGCTTCGGAGAGTAGCAAAAGACAGGATAGAAATCAATAATAAACTTATGGAACCAATGGGACATGAATAATTTAACAATATAAATCTATAAGCAACACTTTCATAACAGGTCTCTTTACCCTTAAGTTCCAATCATGATAGAATGCGTCAAAGGCTGTTGGTTTAATTTAATTGCTAAATAGCGAATTTAAAATCGATAAATTTAGGTGTTAGAGGTCGTCTCTAACATCCCAAATGGGCGCGGGTAGAAATAATAGTGGAGTCCTTTGCTGGAGCAGGGCAACCGATAAAGATATCACACTGACGGCAGTCAGGCTAACTTCATTGTAAACCCTTGTTAATTGGAGACGAATATGACAAAGCTGGTTTTTCCACCTAAAAAACAACGAGAAGATTTGATACATCTTTTCCAGAAGGTTGCTGATTGTTTTACAAAGGAGATTTTATGAGATCGATTCACGATTGGCTAAACGAGTACGGAGAAAGTCATCAAAATCCAATCAATAAAATGATCCATTGGATTTGTGTACCTCTAATTATGCTGAGTCTAATGGGTTGTTATGGACTATCCCAACTCCTTTTAATTTAATCTCAATTTTAGGTGTTCCGTTAAACTGGACATTATTATTTATTCTCTTCTGCATTATTTTCTATTCTCGTTTATCCATAAAAATCACCTTGGGCATGGCATGTGTAGGCATTTTATTGGTTTTGGGAGTGCTTTGGCTGAATACATTCGAAACAGCGTTATGGAAGATTTCCGTTTTGATTTTTGTACCGGCGTGGTTGGGGCAGTTTATTGGACATTTTATTGAAGGTAAACGCCCTTCTTTTTCCAAAGATCTTCAGTTTCTATTAATCGGACCAGCATGGTTGATATCATTTATTTTTAACAAGTTAAAGGTTAAATTGTAAGTGAGTTGGGTGGATACTTCCCACCTTGTGATGACTTTCACAAACCATCTATAATCTAAGTGGATCTGGTCAACAGTTACAAAGGCATATTAGGATGAGAATCCGCAGCATTTCGCCCAGAATTAAAATCACGTTTTCCGCCGCATTATTTTTGTTGATCTGGGGTGGGGCTATGTCTGACACAAGATTCAAAACCGAACCAATCGAGGTTAATTCCAAAGGAAAATCTCGATCAACAAAAATCTTGAAAAACAAAAACATAGAGCGGACAAAAACCAGCCAGTTCGGCGGTTGGCTGGATCGGAATCTGGGTGGCACAGGTTTCTTTCGCACCCAAAAATTCGAAGGCAGATGGTGGCTTGTTGATCCCGACGGGTTCCTGTTTATTAGCATGGGTCTCAATAGTTTTAAACCCAATGATTCTGTTCAAAGTACGTCAATTATGGAAGCAACGTTTGGTCACAAAACAGGTTGGATTAGTCACGAGACAAAAAATTACAAAAGCGCAGGATTAAACACGCTCGGCTGTTGGTCGGATTGGAAGCAGGTGCGGCAATCTGAAACTCCAATCCCATATACCCGGAGATGGAACTTCATGAGTACCTACGCCAAAAACTATGTCGCCCAAAAAAGACGACGAGATTACTACGCTGAAAATGGGGCTATCTTTGTCTTTGACACTGAATTTGAGCAATTCTGTGGAACATGCCAAACAACTGGCAGAAACGAGAGAAGACCCATACCTTTTGGGACATTTTTCCGACAATGAGCTGCCATTCTATAAGAATAAGCGTTATGGCAGCATGTTAGCCCGTTTTTTAGCACTTGCTAGAGACGACCCCAGATACATCCACACATATCAGTGGCTAGTAACACGGAAAGATACTGAACATACACCGGTAATCACGAATCAAGACGAAACGGATTTTCAACAATATGTTGTAGCCACCTATTATCGCCTCGTCAGCCAAGCAATCAAAAGATATGATCCCAACCATCTTTTCTTAGGTTCACGTTTCCATGGCGGTGCCAAACGAAGCAAGGCAGTCGTCAGAGGTGCGGCCCCCTACGTTGACGTGTTTTCTTATAACTATTATGGTGCCTGGACACCAAGCTGGAAAAACATGGATTTATGGGTACAATACGGTGAAAAACCTTTCCTCATTACGGAATTCTATGTCAAAGGCAATGATACAAATATGAAAAATGACGAGGGAGCAGGTTGAATAGTTCCCACTCAAGCAGACCGCGCTGCCTTTTATCAACACTGGGCCATTTCGCTCTTATCACATCCGGGTGCGGTTGGTTGGCATTGGCACCGCTATCAAGATCATGATGATCCTAAACGAGATTCCAACAAAGGCATTGTTAATCGCAATTTTGAATGGTATGCACCAATGGAGGAAGCAATTTCGAATATCAGCCGCCAGGTTTATCCTCTCGCCTTATTTTTGCAGACGAATTGACAAAATCAGCTAATCAAATGTATGGATTAATTGGGTTAGATTATACAAGCAGGTTCGGCCTTAAACTATAGGCATGTTGTAAATAAAGGAGTAAAACATAAAAATTTGATCGGAGCATGTCCTCTTATCGTATGAATCACTATTTAGTTACACAGTAACAGTGCGTGAATATTCGCTGTACCATCAGCCATCGCGGTTAGTACCTACATCATTTATTGGAAGTAGTCCATATGGAAAGTACTTCCCATTTTTCTGTCAACACGCATTACAGTCTACTAACTAAGGATACAGATGACTCCCACCCAAAGATACCTATTTGACCTTAATGGATACTTGCATTTGAAAAACGTACTCAGTGGCACAGAATTGAAAGAAGCACAAGATACTGTTGAACGCTGCATTAAGATTCCACCGGACCAATTACCGCATGGTTGGAATTTTTCCTTCGATAAATCCCTGGAAGCTTTGACAATGCATCCAGTAACCTGGCCAATTATTAAAGAACTATCGGATGACAAACCACGTCTTAATCGCGGATCTCTAGCCGTTGATACACATGAAAAGGCATCAATCACACCCTTACACTGTGCACGAGAAGGACAAGGTTGGCAAACACGCCGCTACGAAGTTAAGAATCGGCGCATTTTCTGTAATGATATTGTAGCCTTTTTTTACTTTACAGATGTCTATCCCGGCGATGGTGGATTGGTTGTCGTTCCAGGTTCACATAAAAGTGAATTCCAACGTCCCGAAGGGTTGTTTTTTTTGGATTTGGAAGACCCAAATCCAAAACTTCACCCAGCCCTCGAGAATATTACGCCGCAGGCAGGAGATGTTATTGTTCTCTCTGAGCTGACCACCCACGGCGTATTGATTTGGAAGCCTAAAGACAGAGATCGACGCTTTCTGCTTCTGCGATACAAAACGCAATACTTTCAAGATGAACAGGGGGAAAGATATGTTTATGGTCAGGAACTTTTGGGCAGACTCTCCCCAGAAACGCTGGAGTTGATGGCGTATGCCTCCTACCAACATACCAAAGAGATTGTCAAACATGATGTCATTCATCTCAGCTAACGAATTCCGGGAACAGATAACCCATAGACTAACAGTTCATTCGGAAAGCCGATCGAGTACATTGCAGGTGATGCGCTCAACAACAGCATCATTACCCCGTAACCCGTGCGACCAATCAGTCGTAGCAGCAGTAAAAACTGTCCCTCCGCGTGTGTAGATTCCCATCGTTGCGGCCCCTGTACGACCTCGTTCCCATCCTTGGTACCATTCACAGTCATCCGGGTGCCACCGCACAGGGGCAGTGGATAAAATGGTGAACCCTTCCGGTGTACCATCCTGATGAGTTGGAACCGGCAGCCCGCCTTCAAGCAGAAACTCACAACCGTCACATTCGTAACCTACAACGGTATCTGGCCCACCGAAAGTATCTCCGCTTTTCAGACCCGTACCTTCAAAAACCCAGTGACCCGGCCGATGCACTTGGTATTCACCGGAACCGTCCATAAACTGACCATGACTGAGATGGTAGCCACCATACAGGAAACCAACGCCCGTCAACCGGTTCTCCGGCCGATTGACGAGATGGTGACTCCACAAGGTACTCAGCAACCGGAGATCATCTGTTTTATATACGGGGTCCTGATTATACAACTGTTTCCAGCAGGTCAATACCCGTCCCTTTTCTTCGCAGCGAACCTGCCAACAGACAGAATTCCCACTGAAAAAAGCCGTGTTTCCACCATTGGCAATGAAAGCTTCCAAGTTGTCTCGCATTCCTGCAGACCAATATTCGTCATGTCCTACACTCAGCACCAACTTGTAATGTTGCAAAATTTCAGGATGAAACTCTAGATCCGTGTTAACGGCATAATCAAGCACATAGCCGTTTCGTTCCGCCCAAGCTACAAAAGGCTGCTCCCAATTACTGAAAAAACCGCCGAGCGGTCGATTGAACGAAACACGGTGTCCCTGCAAGTTACTGCGTCCATGAAAAGCATACAGGCTGAATCCTCCCCAGTTATTGTAAGCGTTGTAGCTATTAGTGGCTAATTGGATCAGGATCTTGGTATCACGCCCCGGTTGCGCAGGTCTTACCACAAAAAACAGTGAACCCTCCGCAGTTCGATGGTTTCGGTGTGTGAACACACCACCACCATCGGCTACTTGCATCTTAGCCACATAGTACCCACTTTGCCATGTATCAGGAACACGAAGTTTAAAACTAACAGGCCAGTGACAGCCATTTGAGGAGGCATCTTCTGGGATTGGATATGCAGTTCCCGGTAGATCTTTTTCTTGCCAAACGACTTCGTAATCTGCGCCGACACGTGCAATTTCAAGTGAATATTGTGAAGCACTGGTAGAAAGATGAAAGTCAATCTCGTCACCGGACTGGTAACTGAGTTGATTTGTATAACCTTCAATATATAATGGCCGAATCTGTCTTTCTGAAACGGCTAATAGTCCATTGTCCATGGGCACTCCATTCATAAATAAATCTTCTGCCAGTTCGATCTATTTTTAATAACCAATGCTAGCGAGAAAAACCTGTTCTAATGTAAGATTAGATGTTACTGTTTTGACTGAATCCAACGAATTTTCACTCCAACCATTATCTAATCAGACTCTCTATAAGTTGTCTTAAAAGCTTCGAGCTAACATAAATTTTATGTAGATTAACATTTTACACAAGCTTAATCGTACCAGAATTAACAAAACACAATCTTTCAAGTAGTAAGCATTAACCAAAGTAAAGATGAAAAAACCATGGTCAGAAAATCGACTGTGCCATTCACAGAACAAATTTTCATTAATCTTAATTTGAAGCGCAAATGAACTATTTGATTTATATGCTGAGCCTGATTGGGTTCTTGGTCTTACCTGGTTTGTTACTTGCTATCCGGCTACCACGTGAGAAGATTATGCCTTGGTGGTTATTAATTCTCTTGGTTCTGATTCTCAGTTGGGGGTTGCTTAACTCAGGAGTTCATTCTTACTACGAATATCTTTTCGATTTAATTGAATCAACACCAGATCCCTCCCAAGAATTGTTGGATGAATTTGGGTCTGACGGCGCTAAACTTGTTTTCACTCTATTCTTTGGCTGGTTATATGGTTGTGTTTACTTGGTGCCGTGGTTGTTAATCTACCAGATTTTAAGGTTTCTGCAACGAAAGTGGAGTGCCTCAAGTAACAGAGACACTCAGGAAGGAGATAAGGTAGTTGATCCAAAGTTTCGTGGGATCGAGATTCAACAACACCAGAATGGGATTTCTCAAATTGTTGGATTGAATTATACAAATACGCTAATCGATGGAACCATATTCCCACAATTAAAATCTGGGATTTAGATAATCCCCAGCTAAATAAAAAAGCCTGTCGGCTGGTTCTCACTAGCCGACAGGCTTTTGTTTTTCGATTAAGGTCTTGAACAGTTTCGCAACTGCTATGGCCCAGCGAAAAATGGCATAAAAACTATCGTTGGGATTTCAGTGTTGACCAAGTTGTGGAAAGCTTACCTGTTGGTTCGACTGCGGTGGTAGCTGAGAGGCCTTCTTCCACAATTCTTTTGATGAAACCCGCATTTAAAGCAACATTGAATACGGCAACCTCATCAATAGTTCCGGTAAAGGGTAAGCCACCTCCAACTCTCCGGCCAATCTCCAAAGGATTCTCAATGCCATGGTGTTGGCATTAGCTTTATCGAATTCCCCTATTTTAATGCCGTTTACATAGGCAATTTCTTTCTTGCCGTTCAAGGTCCAAGCGAGATAATACCATGTGCCAAGTTTCCAATCTGGATCTACTTTTCCTTTCATGCTCGCAAAGATGCCTTCGTCGTAACCTTTCCCATCACCTTTGTTTGTGTAAGTGTGAATATTTCCACCATCGTAAATACCAACCTCATATTCAGTGTAGTGTTTCCCAATGACAACTTGCCGGTCAGCCCATCTTGTGGCCTGTGCCATCTTTTTCTCAGTCTTGAACCAAAGGACAACAGTCATTTGTTCTATCATACCCAGACTTTTACTGTTGGGGATTTCAACGTAATCGGTGGCTTTCCCAGCAAATTCCAGACCTGACCCAAACTTACCTTTGACCCATTTGACAGCGCCTTTTAACGTGCCATCATTTTTGTTCAGAGCTTCAGAAGAATCTTTGGCCACTGTGCCTTTTCCCTCTTCAAACAGCCATACACCAACAGGAGGAACATTTTCCACAACTTTACACGCATCGTGTTCAGAAAATTTTAACTTGAATATAATCCCTACTTTCAGTATGTTCTTGTTATTAAAACGGATAGAAAAAGGACAAACTAACTATGATGCCAAACATTGCCAAGAAGAAACGTAATCAGTTAATCGAGGACGGGTATTGTGTTATTGATAATATTTTAAATGAAGAGTTCCTGGATGAGCTGCGTCAGGAATCGGACCGAATGCTTGACGATGTTGAACATCCACCACATTGGAAATACCAAGGTTCTGACCTTCATGTGTCAGGGAGAGATGAACCAGTGATTGACCAGCTGATTAATTGGAAACCAGCAAGGGACGCACTTGAAGCGTTAGGTCTGGGTGATTTTAAATCGCATGGTGGATTTATCATCTTAAGCAAACCACCGGGAGGACCGCCCCTATACTGGCACCAAGATTGGATGGGTTGGAATGACCCTATCAGTTGCGCTCCTTGGCCACAGTATCTTTTCCTTTCTTATTACCTAGTTGATACCAAGATTGAAAACGGTTGTTTTCGTATCATTCCCGGCACCCATCTCAAGCGAATTCCCTTACATGACCACCTCGTTCCTGCCCATGCTGAAGGTGGTTACCATATACCAGAAGATAATCCGCATATGTTTTGTGACCACCCCGATTCCATTGACTCTCCAATCAAGGCAGGTTCACTTGTCATTGCGGAAGGGCGAGTTTTACACGCAGCAAGGGGAAACCAAAGTAATCATAGACGGACATTACTTTTAGGATGGCATGGCCGTCCAGCAACAGTACCTGAAAATTGGGAAGGAGGCATACCAGAAGAAATCCTGAATCGGGACCCTAGCGCAAAGTATGAACCAACTAGGATACCAAGCCAATACTTAAAGTAATCAACAAACAGAAAGATCAAAGCCATTGTGACTGAGCTAGAGTTGATCGGTCGAGATTAGTTGGATTGACTGAAGAAGCAATCCCTGACTTGCTATCTCCAAATCCAAAAGTGCTCCAATTCAAGTCCATGAAAAATGCCCCCCAACTGGCAGTTCGAGACTGGAACATTCAGGTTTGCAACCCAATCGGTTATAAAGTCTTGCTCTATTTCATATGATGCTGTATAATCGATTGCGTTTTTGCCCACGCCGTGATTATATGGGATCAGATGTATCACGTCCGAATCCTGGCTTCAGGCAGATTCAGTGGGGGCCTTCCTTCACCTTGCTGTATGAAACAGATTATAAAGGTGCTGCGGCAGTAGAACCCCATTCAAAACTTGGACACAGGAACAACGTAGCGCAGGTCTGAAAGCGCTATATCAATATCTATTGCAGTTCATTTTAGATTAACATGTGCTATGATAACACGTCGATTTTAAGCTTACCTGATTTTAAAAAGTGAGAAATTGTTTAGATGAACCTAACAAAGAATTTCCCGCGAAGTCCCTATGAAAAGGTTGGCGGTTACATGATGCTCGGTCGCACAATTGACAAAGCCCATGCGACACTTCAAAGTCTTCTTGGTGAATACATGTACGACTGCCCGCTGGATAAACGGTTATTTGACTTTCTTGGTATCTCAGCAGGCCAATTATTAAAACTGGCGGAGAATTCTGAGAGTGATGAGGGTGTGGTCGAGTCACTCAAAACCATTCAGGTTGAACGAAACACCGAAGAAATTGAGAAGTTTAATGATCAAATTTCAGAATCCGGACCAAACGACGATGAAAGTCGAGTTTATTTTGAACGGCTCCGCCAGAAGCATGTCCCAGATAGGCCGGAAATTTCATCTTGGTTCGACATCATAGAAGCGGAGGAAGGTCGATTAAAATAAGGTGTAGAAAATGAAAAAGCTCATATTCTGTTTTCTTTTCTTGGTTATCGTGTTGCCATCATCGGCAGACATGCTCGAGATAAAGCCTATGACTGAAGCAACCAATCGAATTTTCATCGGTTCAGCCTTGAAGATGACACGCATAAAATATGAGTCAGGTTTTATGTTTGGCATTAGCGGTGGATGGGAAATTGACAGAAACTTAGCACTTGGGCTTGCTAACTATCGACTTATCAGTAACATTGAAATGGCAAGAGTTGATGATAAACCCCAAAATCTTAATTTCAGTTACAGAGGTATAACAGCTAGGTATATTGCCAGGAAAAGTTTGGGTTCCGGCTATTTGTCCATTAATGCACTCATTGGACAAGGAAAGATAAGGTATATTGTAGGAGACGAGAGTAAGTTTCTAGTTTTTGAACCTGGAGTTGAGTTTGAATTTATACCCGTTCTCAATCTCCAAATGGGCGTTGGGGTTAGTTATCGATACGTGCGTGGGATTGAACTCGATAGCCTCCATGACAACCAGTTTCGGGAGATGACAGCGTTAATCAGACTCAAGCTGGTTGACTTTTCATACTGGTTTGTAGATGGTAGTACGGAGTGATTGTTACTGTGCTAAACTCTCATAGTATTGATTAACTACTGATCGATACTCCGGTGGGACATCCTCTTTGGCCACTCTTGCCAGTTTCTTGGCCTGTTGGATCTCTAGCAATCGGTTTTCCAACGCCTGTTTAAGCTTGTTTATGTCTGTCAAAGCGAGATCGAAATCCGGGAACGCTACGTTCCTACCTCCACGACTCGGTGTTAAACTCTTCAGCAGACCCAACCAGAGTTCTTCATATTCGCCATCCGTTGCTGTTTTACTCGCGACGGATTTCTGTTTGACATTTTCTCGTATTTGCTTTTGTTGTTCCGACAGTTGCTCCTGACGTTTTTGCTGGGCTTGGGCTGGTTGTTGATCCATCGCTTCCAATTCCCGCCGTGTATCTTCTACCCGATTTTCCCACCGTTCGAGTTGCTCAAGCGTTGCTTCAAGCCGTTCTTCTTCCGTCTGTGCCATGCTTAACTGAGCCTGAAGCAACTGGTCTCGTGTTTGTTCCAAAGACTCCAAGACTTCCTGCTGATTTCGTTCGGCGTACTCAAGATTCCTCCAGCGTAATGCACGTTCTGCGTCTGTCATATCTTGTTCTGTTTGATCTTCGATCAATCGTCGATTGGCGCTGGCAACGTTACGCTCAGCCTGTGAGTTGCCTTGTCGATTGAGTTCCTCCTGCAAATCTGTCAAATTCTGTTGCAAACCTTGCAGATCCTGTTGAAGGCTGCGCTGTTGTCTCGAAAGATCAGTGACTTGCTGTCGATTCTCGGAGGTGGAACCATTTTGTTCCATATCCTCTTTAACTTCCGTTGTTTGGGATCTAACCTGTGATTGCTGATTGATCATCTGGCTAACTTTCTCTGTGGCATCGGCTAACGCTTGATCAGTGAATTGCGCAGCCACCTTCTCAAGCTGATCAATAGCCTCTTCCAGTTGTTCTGTTGCTTGTGTACCCTTTGCCGTACTTGCCTGTGGTTTTTGCCGTTCGAGACTATCGGCAGATTTCCGCTGTGATTGTGAGGCCCCCCGCATAGATTGAGCCGCTTGTTCCAAACGTTTCTGGCTTCGGTTTGACTGTGGTCCTCCTGATTGTTGGTTGGCCATTTTCTGTGCTTGTTGTGCCATCTGGTGTGTTTGCTGCGCTAGTTGCTGCTGCTGTTGGCTATTTTGTTGCATCTGTCGTCGAGAAGGCTGGTTTTCACGTCCCATTTGCTGACCCTGCTGGTTTAAATTTTGTTGCTGTTCAAGTACTTCGCGTGCCTCCTCAAGAAGTTCCCGTGTCTGCTCTCGCATTTCTTGCTCAAGCTGCTGCTGATCTTCAGCAAACTGATTGTCGAGATCCTCCAATTCTACTTCGAGATCTTCAGCTATCTGCTGATTTTCGCTGGATTGCATTTGGGTTAAGACCTTCTGGAGTTTCATAATCGCTTTCACCACCAACTCAAGCGCATCCTGTTCGGCGGGTAGCGCGGGTTTCGGTTCAATCCGGCCCAAGTTGCCAGCAGCTTCTCCCATTTTATCAATTGCCTGTTCAAGTAACATGAGAATCTCCGGATCAACCGAACCTTCCTGCATAAAAGCACCAATTTCGTCGACAGCCCGCTGCACCTGATCCTTTAATTTCTCCTGTTTCTTAGCTGTCTTTTTTACTTCAGAGGTATACTCACCACTGATTTTATCCGTTTGGGAGTTGATATGCTTCCATGTTTCTCGAATAATCTGCTTTTGACCTCCCGCTAACTTGGCCATCAATTTTACCGCCGGTGAGTTTTCATCCTGGGACTCTCCCTGGGAATCCATCTCTTCGTATCGTTCGTTGAACGGTTTAACCTCAATAAAGTAGATTTGTGACGTTGCTTTACCGGGACCGGTACGGGTATTATTATCCGTGGCTTCGGCGAAATATGAGATGACGTCACCAGGTTCAATATCTATTTCCTCCAGATAAAAGGTGTAAGATCTAGAAATATTTTTATCAGTTTCAGTCAGTGAAGTTTCAATTGGCAACTGCCGGTTCGCACTCGACCCAACTGAGTATGTCAGATCTAACTCTGCCAATCCAAAATCATCTGTAGCCTCAGCAGTTACACTGACCTCTTCCAGTTTGGTAGCTTTGATATCACGGCCCGGATTTTTAATAGCAACTTCTGGTTTTTTATCGGGGATGGCAATGATCTCATACTCAATTGGTATTTGGTTCTTGAACCCATCAATGCAAAATAGGTCAACTGTGTATTTCGTGTTTTCGAGGATTTCAGCTTGGTATGTAATCAGTTCGTCAATCTGCATTGATTTTTGCTCGTTGCCTCCAATCTGAATGGTAGCAGTTTGAATCGGTTTATTGGGCATAATCCGAACAGTTGCTTCTGTTCCAACGATCGCGCGAATATCTCCATTACCTCTCTGAATCACCGGTTTCATTTTGGTGTAAGCCGGAAAACTATAGCTAATCTCAATATCTTCAACTTTTGGTACGTCGAAAACCTTGACTGTAAAATGTTCGGACTCCGTTTCGTTCACGACGATGTAATATTTCATCTCGTGATCTACGTTAAAAATCTCATATCCAAAATAATTTTCCTGGGTTTCAAAAGGGACCATTTTAATCTTTTTTTCGATTAACACATCAGTTTGGTTGGGATCCAGCCTTGTATAGATGATTGTTGCTTGATCCGCTTTTTTTCCGGTTATTTCGACTTCAATTGGCAGGCTTTGACCACGGAGGATTCTCGCTTTTCCCGGTTTCACTGCCAGCTTTGTCGTTAGGATTGGATCAGTCTTTTTCCACGGCGTAAAAATACGCCGGAGCGCCGTTTCTGTTTGGTTTGGAAACGTTATTACCGTTAACCCACAGATCAAAAAAGCAAGAAAAGCGGCAGCTACGCGTTTGTTTTTTTGCCTTTTGTCGACCGTGGCTTTGAAGTCAATCGATTTTGATTCCTCAACGGCATCCGTGACAAGGCGATTAATCATGTGAGCTTGCATTGGGTCATCTGTTGGCCGGTCACCGAACTGAATTGCGCTGACGAGTCGATCCTCAAGCTCCGGATGACGTTCTTCCACTTTCAGGGCGATATCACGTAGAGTCATGGGAGCGAAATGCCGTTTGATGATATGCTTAAAGCAAAGAAAGCCAACAGAACTGATGAGTCCGACAAGAAGTAGAATCCGAATGATGCTTGGGAGCGGCAGGAACAGATCGATTAGCGCTCCACCGAACAAGAGGCCGATGAAAAATACGGTAACGATAGCCAAACCGGTCCAGAAGATTGTTCGCTTCCATAGACGGCGAGTATCTAGAATTTGCGATTTTAGCCCGTCAAGGTTTTCTCTGTGTAACATTTCCCAACTCCAACTGGTCTGATTATAACATATTTCGCTGATTTGGAAATGTCAATTCTACTTTATCGCAGCAGTGAGGAAAAAATGACTCAGAAGATGTATCGGATACTGATTTTACTACTGGCAGGATATGCTCTTGGCGGTTGCAGTGAACAAGAATCAGGTGGTGGCATAATGGTCAATCCAGCACGTGGTGAACCCATTGTTATCGACGCTGCGCTGGCTATCACTATCAATGAAGATCGTCCGGATGGTATCACCAATTTTTTTTATGATAGCAGTGAGCAAATCTACCTCTGGCTTTATTGGGCTAACGTAAAAGGAAGACATAAAATGAAGATACGATGGTTTTCACCCGATGAGGACAGCGATGCCCCCCCTTACCGAGAAGAAGTCCGAGAGTTCAATTCACCGAACGGAGATCAAATTACCTGGTTCTATATTAACCGACCCTTATCAGGTTTCACAGAAGGTGAATGGTTTGTTGAAGTGTTCCTTGATGACCTGTTTGAGCGCAGCTACGTTTTTGATATACGCTGATAAAGGCGATTGCGATTCTTAAAGGTCGTTCTGATCAATTTTCATAGATATAAGCTGTATTGAAGACACGTCGTTCGTAACCGCTGGAAGGTTGATTCAGGATTTTTCCAAGTCCCCACAGTGTTGCCGAACTACCACCGTCGAAGTTAATGGCTTCAGTAGCACCAAGATCACGTAAGGTCTCTGCCAAATCGTAAAATCCCATCCCAATACTATATCCATTATGTCTGCCATCGACGGTAACCAGAAAAAGTTTCTTATCATTAAACCCCAGTGCGCTACGTGGATCACCTCGAATACCACGTCGCTGTTCAGGGGCAGAGCTGCTGTAAGATTCCTGAAATTCGATCAATTCCGATTCTATCTCACCGTTTCGCAATAACCGAATGTTACCTCCGATAGCGTTGATCGCCTGCCGCCATTTCTTGGGTAAAAGCCTGATTTCTAGTACGCCGACATCTCCTTCGGACAATATAGACCTAAATTTCTCAGCCACGTAGTAGTTCAGCGATAGTACCAGACCGCCAGGAGGTATTCGACTATTTCCATTTTCGTTGATTTTATTAATTGTAAATTCACTTGTATAATCTCCGGTGATCGGTAACTTTACTCTGGCGAGCACGACCTCCAATCCACCTCGTGTCAACGATCGCTCACCAAATTTCGGTGTAAACAGTACGACGCCGCAATCGTAATTTCGTATCTGGTTGACGCCATAAATTCTGATTTCTTCTCCATTGATCGAAACCATTCCGTTCAAATTCACGGCGGAAATCAGGAAATTACCATCCGCTGTTGTACCAAAACTCGCTTCTCCCCAATCGGTTGTTGGACAAAATCCCCACCAATCGCTTCTTACCGGCACGCTGACAAGTTCCATATCCTGGATATGCAAGTTAAAAAGTGCCCCTCCACGTCCCATCCCATCCTCACGGATACCAAAACTTCCATTTATACCCGCCAGCACCTCTATTTTACGTTCTTTAAGCCGACGTGTCATATCGCTGATTGACTCACTACCAATCACCTGTTCATTAGCCAATTCAACGCTAAAACCAAGGTTTTCCGTCTGTCGATCCATTTCAACCACGTAGACGACGGAATGCTTGTCATATAACCAGTCTCGATAGATTCGTAAGCCATCTACCTGGTGGTGAAAGAATTCCCGATCTCTCTCATCAATTTTTTCGGTAGTTTCCAGTGGAACTGCAACCGTGTTTTCAGCAACGACCAGATTTGAATCATTTCCTTCCAGTTCCGTTGAATTGAGAGCCCAATTGAATAGAACGCTCATTGCCACTCCCCAAAAGATGAAGAGCAAGGTAGCAAAGATAATTGGAATACTTCTTAGCCTGATCATGTTTTTCTCACCTTAATACGGTCCAGTAAACCTAGATCCGACAAGTGGTCAATCAAAAAGTGGTTTCAAGTAATCATAACATTCATCAACAATTTTCTGGACTTGATCTAGTGGTGCATCCGTGCCAGCGTGTGTACCAACAATTTCAACTATAACGTCATCAACTTGATCAATGGTTTTCACTATTGCGGCAATTGCTGGAAGATCCAGCACACCCTTGCCGGGTATCTGCGTTTCGACCGGTCCAATCGGTTTTTGGCGGCTGTCTTGATTATCGCGTATACGCAACGTTGCGACGTATTCTTTTACCATGTCAAGCACTTCAACCGGATCCTGATCTTCACCAGATCGGTAGATATGACTGGCGTCATAATTGATTCCCACCCAATCTCGGTCAACTTCCTGCATAAATTGAATAATAGTTGAGGACGAATAGACCGCGTTACCAACGTGAGGTTTAATTGTCAATTTAATGTCCGCTTGTGAAGTACGCAATGAGATTCGATTGATAGAATTGATAAATTGTCCCCAGCTTTCCTGGTCATCTGATTTTCCGCCTGCCCCAACGGCAATTGCTGGGGCGCCCAAGAGGTCGGCAACTTCAATTACCCGATCAAAATTGTCGCTTCCGAATTCTATGCCGCCAGTACCAGCAAGCGATTCAATTACCAAACCGTAGTCCGTAACTTTTTGCTTGATTTCGGTGTAGTAGGAGGAAGCGGATCTATCTATTTCGACGTGCGGTGCCATACCAGGTCGAGCACAAAGTTCAATTGACTGGTAACCTGTTCCTGAAATTCCCTGCAGTGCTTCACCCAAGCTAACTCCACCGTACAAAATTGTGCTGCATCCGAGTTTCTTCATCATCTTATCTCTTAATCTTTCATCACTTTAATTTAGCTAGGAAACCGAAATCATTTGTCAGGTCCTCACAAGAGAAAGCAAGATTCTAGTCTAAACGCTTTCCCATCATACGCCACTCCTCAACATAACCCAACTTCTCATAGAATTCAATAGCACGATCATTAAAAGCACTAACGTTCAGCATCATGAACTGATGCCCCATTCGCTTGATATAATCTTCACAAGCTTTGATCAAGGCTTGCGCAACTCCCTTTCCCCAATATTGTTCACCAACTGCCAAATCACATAAAAATCCTTGCCTTTCCGATCGAAAATCATCTTTGGCCTCTGCCACTACAATTGCGTAGCCAAGTGGTTGATCATTCTCATCCGTTGCAATGTATGTTCGGCAAACGGGAACATCCTGTAGTAATTGAATTTTTTCGCTGTACCAATTCTCCATTCGCGCTACTATCTCATCTCTAGACAAATCCGTTAAACGAGACTTGGGCGCACTGGCCAGTAAATGCTCTTGCCGAAGTTGATCAATACAATCCTGATCGCGATCCTGACACTCACGAACGTTGATCTTCAGTTGTGGTGGCTCCAGTCTTTGACTCGATTCCCTTTCCGTCACCGGAGAGATGCGTCCAATAAACAAGGATTCCTTTGAACGAAACGATTCGTTTTGAGATTGTTCAACTAGATTGCGAGACTCGGATATTTGCCTGAGGTCTTCTCCAGTGGAATCAGGATCCCTTATATTATCCATTTCTTTTTTCATAGCTATTATCAATCTCCATAATTTTAAGCTGAATCTTAACTAGCGATTTATTGCAGTATCAAGTGGATTTTTTTGAAGAAAGATTTGACAAATGATTATATCTTAAAGTAAACTTACGACCATCATTTACTGAGACTGAGTCTCAGAACTAGTTCTTGTTGCAGAATTGGCTGTTTTTTGGCCGATATATTACTGATACTGAGTCTCAAAATCTTCAAAATGGTGTGACATCCTGTGGAATGAAATATAACTTGCGCGAAACGAAAAAGTAGAGGGAATAAGAGTGTGAGGCTCTCATGTCCCCCTAATCGTTTCCAGAAAAAAGGCTGTGTAAGCCTATTCTCTGTACCCCCTTCATTAAATGGTCAATAACTAATAAACGAGGCAAAGATGGATTCTAGCATAATTTCAACCAGTTTGTCTAACTATTTCAATCATGGGAGTAGTTCCAGCAGCAACATCTGGTCGTCTGTCAGGAAGTTGGCAACATTTACAGTTCTGTTAATGACATTAACTGTCGTTTCCAGCCTTTCAACTTATGCAGATCGGCGTAACTATGTTTGGGCCTATCAATATGTAACAATGCCGAAGAATGCAACCGAATTGGAATTTTACCAGACAACCGAAGTAAAAGATAAAGCTGATGATTGGGAATATCGTATTGAGGTCGAACACGGATTGACTGATCGTTGGGACTTTTCAATCTATCAAATCTTTAAACAGAAAGAAGGGGACGCTTTAAAGTGGGACGCAGTACAGTTTCGAACCCGATATCGAATAGCGGAAGAAGGTATCTTGCCGATTGATCCACTGCTTTATTTTGAATACAAAAGAAAGACTGACAGCTCTACTGAGAATAAAAATAAATTGGAAGCCAAATTGATCTTGGCTAAAACGTTGTTCAAACTCAATATTGCTGTAAATCCGTTGTATGAAGCTTATTTGAATTATAAGCAAGAGGTTGGGTTAGATGCAGGAATCTCGTGGGAATTGGATCCAAAACTGGTTCTGGGACTAGAATCAACTTCTCGGATCAGCATCTATAAGGATGGAAGTACGAAATCCGGAAGTTATTTTGGACCGACGGTATCCGTTGCTTCCGGTGGATGGTGGTATACAGCAGGAGTAGCTTTTGGGCTAACAGATGATTCAGATCCAGCACGCGTTAGATTTCTGATGGGGGTTGATCTTTGAATCGAGTTGTAGCCATTATCATTATTTCTTTGGCTCCTATTATTGGTTGTGGCTGGCAAATGGCAGGAATTGACATGACCAGCGGTGAACGTCTCTTTAGATCAAACTGCCGGTCATGTCATACATTACCCAATCCTAAGTCACAAACCGATTCGGATTGGGTAGCCTTAGTCAAGCGTTACGGTGGTCGCTTGGATCTAGTAACCGAAGTTCAAGCAGAAATTATTGCTTATCTTCAGAGTGTGAATTGAGGAAGTGGCAAATTCAAAATTGATTTATATCTATTACAGGAATTGTGATGTTCTGGAAGTTACGAAAAAAAGATTGCAAAGCACCACAAACTTCATCCAGAGGTAATCATCTCCCGTTAATCTTGGCTCAGGTTGGCCAAAAATTGGCAGTTGCCTCTATAGAAGGAGGACAACAAATTCAGTCTCGATTGGCTAATTTCGGGGTTTTCCCACAGAGCGAGATAAAGATTATTAATAGGTCTGGCAACGGGCCAATTACAATTTTGGTCAAAAACAGTCGTATTGCCTTAGGGTGGGATCTTGGCCGTGCGATTATAGTTCAGGAAAGTCTATGACATTAGATCAATTAAATGTTGGTGAAAAGGCCGAAGTTACCGGATACCGCCGAGAAAATCCACAGATCCTTCGGCGGATTCTTGAAATGGGTCTGGTCCGGGGAACAGAGGTTGAAGTCGCCCGATTTGCGCCGATGGGCGATCCGATGGAGATAGCAGTCAAAGGATATCTCCTTTCCGTGCGCTTAAGCGAAGCCGCGCTAATTGAAATTGATTCACATTGAGCAAAAGTGTGACCTTCCAACCAACGGCTGTACTTATCGGTAACCCAAACACCGGAAAAACTACGCTGTTCAACGCTTTAACCGGACTCTCGCAAAGAACTGGTAACTTTCCTGGCGTGACAGTTGAAAAGAAAGTTGGCATACTTGACCTTGGCCATCTCCACATGGATCTTATAGATCTGCCTGGAACTTACAGCCTAGCAGCAAATTCACCTGATGAAATTGTGGCTACCGATGTCCTTTTAGGTCAACAAAAAGGCACAAACCCACCCAATCTGGTTATTGTAGTTGCCGACGCTTCCAATCTTGAACGAAATCTTTACTTAACGACCCAGATCTTAGAGTGCTGTCTGCCAGTGATTCTAGTTCTGAATATGTACGATCTAGCGGTTGCCGATGGTCTGAAAATTAATACTGATCTGCTTAGCCGCGAACTGGATTGCCAAGTGGTTCCCGTTATCGCCAACAAAGGTGAGGGAATTGATGAACTGCGGGAAACTATTAAGCAATGTCTTGAAAAAGCCCCCCCTGCCTTTCACCTGCAACTTGGTGAACCGGTTGAAGATGGCATTCGCCAACTTCTTGCTTTCTTTGATGATTGTTCTGATCAGCTTATTGCACCTATTCATCGGGTTGAAGTATTGCGACTTCTGATTGATAAAGGTGGTATAGTTGAACAGCGTCTGCTTGAAATGATTGGAGATCCTCTTGATTCCCGTCTAAATCAGATTCGGCAGAAAATTTCGGAAGAAGGTACCGACCTCCTTTTAGTCGAACCCGAGACGCGTTATCAACAAATCGGTGAGATCATTAAAATCTGCATCAACCGTAAACAGGAAAAGCTTGACCTCACTGTTTCTGATCGTATCGATTGGTTTCTAACCCATCCGATTGGTGGAACGGTGGCTTTTTTTGTCTTGATGGCTGTTGTTTTCCAAGCCATTTACAAATGGGCTACTCCATTGATGGACTTGATTGATGGATCCTTTGGCTGGCTTGGGGATTTGGTGTCTTCGTTGATACTGGAAGGTGCTCTTCAGAGCCTGATTGTGGATGGTGTTATTGCCGGCGTTGGTAGTGTGGCCATCTTTTTACCTCAGATCGTAATCCTTTTTGGATTCATCGCCGTCTTGGAGGATTGCGGCTACATGGCACGAGCGGCTTTCCTAATGGATCGGTTGATGAGTTGGGTAGGATTATCAGGCAAATCGTTCGTGCCGATGCTGTCGTCTTTTGCCTGCGCGATTCCGGGAGTAATGGCAACACGCGTAATTGAAAATCGACGTGATCGGTTCACCACAATTCTGGTTGCCCCGCTGATGAGCTGTTCGGCACGATTACCGGTTTATACTATCATGATTTCCGCCTTCATCCCGCCCAAACCGGTGTTGGGTTTCTTTGGCCTTCAAGGAATTACTCTTCTAGCCATGTATATGATCGGCATCGTAGTTGCAATTCCAGTAGCTTGGCTTTTCAAAAAGACAATTCTCCAAGGTGAAACTCCTCCGTTTGTAATGGAGATGCCTCCATATAAAATACCAGCTCTCAAAACCATCATCTTGCGGATGGTTGATCGAGGGAAACGATTCTTGGTCGATGCTGGTACAATAATTTTTGCCACTACCGTCTTAATCTGGGGGTTGCTGTATTATCCCAGACCGCAGTCGATATCCGATCAGCACGATCAAAAAGCCGCCGAAATCCAATCTCAAATTCTTTCGCAGGATCAACGGGAAGAACAATTAAACGCTAACCGTAAAGCCGAAGCCGGCGCATTTCTACGTCAGTCAGTTTTAGGCCGCTTAGGGAGATTTATTCAGCCAGTGGTCAAACCTCTTGGTTGGGATTGGAAGGTTGGAATAGCGGTAATCGCCTCCTTTCCTGCCCGAGAAGTAGTGGTTGCCACTCTAGGCATCATCTATAATCTCGGCAGCGAAGAAAGCGAAGAATCAGAGAATCTTCGTCAAAAGATGAAAAACGCAACTTGGGATAATAATCCAAGTCAGAAAGTCTTCACACCAGTTGTGGCCTTATCAGTGATGGTGTTTTTTGCCTTGTGTGCCCAATGTGCGGCGACTTTAGCGGTAATTAAACGGGAAACAGGATCGTGGAAATGGCCGATTTTCACCTTTAGTTACATGACTATATTGGCCTACTTCGCTGCCTTAATTACCTATCAAATCGGTAATTTATTGATTTAGTCAAAGGGGAAAAATGGGTTTCCAAGAAATCATTACCTTGATGATTGTCGCTGGTTCGGCCTTTTTTTTGGGAAACCGATGGTTCGGCAAATCAACAACCAACTGCGGTTGCAGCGGATGTGACAATCAACTTCCAAAGGTTGCACCTACCAGTCAAAAGCTACTCACTTTAAAGACCCCACCTTCAAATGATTTGTAATCGCTCCCCGTTACTGCTGAAGACTTGAAAGAGTCATAGGTCAAGACGGATCTTAAAATTATTCCCAACTAAAATGATACTGAGACTCAATATCATCACATATTTGCTCCAAACCCCATATTCAACTGGGAAAAGAGGTCAGAATTGTTTTGAAAACACCATCAACCAGTAAAACAACAGTCAGTCTATACTTGCCAAGAGAATCACGTCCACATCAAGAAAAAAAATGTGAATATTTCGATGTCCAAAGACGATTTTGTTGTTTTCGTTAACAGCATAGCGAATGGAATTTTGATTCTCGAAAAGATGACACTAAATAAAAGTATCGTGAAACAGACCTAACTATCCTATGGCTACCCTAGTTCTTTCTATTTGAAATCTCGTTAGCAATTTTCTTCAATTGACCGCCGGATAAGCCACGAATATCATCCGTACCGAAAAGACTCTGCGACTTCTCCTTCAACTGGTCGACCGAAATATCTGCTTGCTGCCTGGCATCCTCTACCACCTGCAGCAGTGGAACACTGCCATGAGGAATTTGACTTTCACGAGCCTTGGTTTTGGCCTCGATCCGCGACATCTCTTCGGCTGAGGCGAACTTTTTTCCGCCGTAACCCGCACTGGCCAAAGCCCTACCGATAGCTGATGTTTCAGCATTTTCAAGGGCAAAAGCGAAGTTGATCGAATCCCTGTTTCGGAACTCAAAATACTCTCGCGCGTGACCGGAGTAGACCTGTTCAAAGTTGTCATTATGAATGCTAACATTCGCCTTAATTGTTACATATTCCTGAGTCTCATCCATTATTTCTGTAGTGATGGAGATGTAATCATGATCGTCGTGAACGGAATTTAACCTTTCGGCCACAGTGCTGTATTCGGCTCCTTTAATTTTGATAGGCATAATCTTAATCCCTTCCCCCAGTGTTTTATTATGGTGATAGTTTTACGATTTTAATCATTATGATAGTATTCCGGTGGTTTTGGGCTGTTGCTGATTGTTCTAGGAAAAGTGCAGGGATTCAATTATTAGGTCGTGCTTGGATCGAATATTTCCATTCCCCTTCTTCCATTTCCAGTAACGGAGATGTCCCTCCACATAAATTGGTGATCCTTTTTCAAAACATTCATTGAGGACTTCGGCGTTTCGGCCAGTGGCCTCGATATCAATAAAGCATACGGTGCTCCTTTTCTCACCAGCCTGCTGATCAATCCAGTCATGATTGACAGCGACGGCAGTGTTCGCTTTTGGCTGACCTGAGGGAGTGATTCTAAAATCTGGATCCCGCGTCAATCGACCCATGAGAATGGCTTTATTATAGTTTGGCATTGGATACCTCCTTAATCTAAGTATGTTAGATGGATTATGTAACTATCCGGCTTTTTTAACTGCTGAATCTTGACTACACTCGGGAGAGGCATTATGATGATAGAGCACCCTCTCCACCTCGGCATGGATGGCAAAGTCCGGATCATCTGTTTCCAATTTTTCATATAATGTTTCCAACTCCGCAATCCGCTCCTGGATCGAATCGATCAGCTTTTCAAAATGTTGACGACGTGAGCGAGCCCTGTTGAGTAACTGGTATTCGCTGTGCAATTCCTTTTGCACCTTGTAGTTGTAATTCATGATCTTTCCCTCTAATTCTAGTTGAGTAAAACCGTTTTTTTTATCTTGACTAAATTATGGAGTTCACCTCCGACAACTGGTGTCGGAGATGACTGCTTTTTTACTTTTTTCATGTTGGCAATATAACCAAGCATACATTAACAAAATGTATCAGAAGGTTGACAGACCGTGTCAGCAGTCAGACTTCAGGCATGTTTTTTGGAAAAAATTAAATTGGAGATTAATATTCAGGCAAATATTTGTCGCATCTGAAAGGGATAATAAAGGTAAGGTAGAAACTAATTTTCAGCAGGTAACTGGATTGGAACCCGATAGATTCGGACTATAACTCAAGCAGCATTATTAACTTTAAGCTAGGTCATTATCCTGCATATTTGGATTGCATCTTTGCAATTTCATCCAGAACTTGTTGACGGAAATCAGGTGGTGCAATCACCTCCGCGCAACCACCCCACTCCAGAATCTGGCGAAACAACCCTTGCCGACCATTCGTGTCAAAGTGCAATTCGATGATATCGTCTTCAAGTTCAACGGTTTTTGTCAAACCATCCCATTCCTGTTCCCTCACCCAGCGAGAAGCGGGAGGATCCAAGCGAATAATGGCTTGAATGGGTTCCCCTTTAATCACACCAAATCCACTAGAGATATATTCCGCCAGATTGAAATCTTGCTGAGTTTCAAAAGTTTCGTCCAGCATCACCAAATCAATCATTCGACCGTCGAAGTTAAATTCGCGGTAGTCCTGTCGGAGATGGCAGTAACCGACAAGACGCAAGGCATTCTCAGCCTGGTAGATGCCGTAAGGATCAACCATCCTGATGGTAACTTCTCCACTGCGTGTCGACTTATAGGTTAACTCCAGTCGCTGTTGACCAGTAGTTGCTTTCTGCGCAATCTGGATCATAGGAGAAACCCGCTTAAAATCCTTTATCGGTCTGGACTGAAAAACAATAAACTTGCGAATCTTTTCTAAGTATTGCTGGCTTTCAGGTGGGACAGCGGATCTAATCTTCTGCATGGCCCTAATGAAATCACTATAATATGGTGTTCCAGACAGAAAAGACAACATATCCTGGGCCAAGGTCAAGGACAAATACTCAAAAATATCCAGCGAAATTGAGGGAAATTCATAATGTTGCATAAAATGATATCGTTTTTCTCGGTTGTCAATTTCGTCCACAATCGGAAACCCCATTCGCGATAAGGTTTGAATGTCTCTCTCAATGGTGCGTTCGCTGACTTTCCGTTCCCAAACCAGTTCTTGCTTTGTAACCCCTATCGATCGACGGATAGCCTGTAGAATCCTCCATTGTCGTTCAACCTGCTCTTCATCAGGATTGTCAATAATATCCTTGTAGTCTGCTTCCATGTTTCTGCTCCTCTAGCACGCCCTAAATGGCCACTTTGACTGTCTTCAAATTTCGGCTGCGATCCCAAAAGGATAGGCTTTCATGTTGCTGAATATGCTGGTATAAACCATACGTTAAACGCACGTCCTGTTTACAATAAGAAATAACCGTCTCAAACAGGTAATTAGCCGAGTACCGGCAATACAGGTCACTGTGTTTCTGATCGAAATTGGTGTAGTTACCTGACCAGCCTCTTAGCAACTCGAGGCCCGCACGCCAGAATTCCACTGCCTGTTGACCCGACTCAAACAGTTTTGACTGGTTGAGCTGGCATTTGGTCAGATTGTTCAAACCGATCCGGTGCCCAGCTGCCCGAATAAAAAGCTGAAGTAAATCGCAGGACTTTGTCTGCCAGTTAGTGACATCAAACTTCGCTGATTCTAAAATTCTAAGATCGAAATGATCACCGTTAAAAGAAACGATTCTGTCGACACTATCAAGCCGATTCTGCACTTCGGTCTGGTCCAGAAAATCGCCGGCACACGGAAAATATGGAATCTCTGTATAGGGCGAAAACATGTAGAAATCCAGTTCTGAAGCTTCATTTGGCAAACCTATGACCAAAAGCGCCAGTCCAAAATCCCCCAGATTATGCCAACCTTGATCAACTTCATCCGACCAACGGGCAGTTTCTGTATCAATAACGGCGACTTGCATTAATACCTGTTAATGTTCCACCTTGGAACCAAGTAGAAGTTGATATAATCACGATTATATCAATTTGCTGGGGTTTCATCCAACATTTCCTTCATCTGTTCTTCCAACCGATAAAGATCCCAACCTCCTTGATCATTGATGATTGACCTCAGCATGGGTGGAATGTCTACTATGCTTTCCATGATATCTCTCAGCATCTCTGTCTGCTGTACGGATGCAATAAAATCTGATGTCGTGTTTTCATCTGTCTCCAGAATATCGCGAAGAATGATACCTCCTGTCCGAGAGGCTACAATCGGCTGCATCAGCCCTTCAACGTAAACTTTGGTCCGCCGACCGATACCTCGATCCTGTTCAATCGGTTCAATGCCAACGATAGCATCGGATCTGAAGTATTTCCCATAGCCAAACGGAACCATGTATCCATTTTGGATCTTCATGCTTGCTCCTTAATAGTTCTATGATCAGACATCCTACCAGAACCTGTGGTGGTTCATTTTCAGGCAGAAATTCAAGAATAACATATTTCCTAGAAGGGTATTTCGTCATTGGCAATGGTGGCAACATCAATATGAGTACCTCCATTATGCCGATCTTTATTGAGACTTTCAACAAACTGAAAAGTATCAACCAGAACATCATGCTTTGATCGCTTCTCACCATTCGGTGTTTCCCAAGTTCGGTAGCGAAGCCTTCCTTCCACATGGATAGGCGTGCCAATGGTGAAATACTGGTGAATGATTTGGGCGTTTTGGCCAAAAGCCTGTAGGTCAACAAAACAGACCTCTTCACGCCTATCACCAGTTTCCTTGTCCGTCCAGTTACGGTTGATTGCCATACCAGTGGAGATACTAATTGTTCCTGATGACAAGGTTTTCAGTTCGGGTTCGTGGGTGATACGACCCATGAGAATGGTTTTGTTGTAATTTGGCATTGTAATACCTCCTAATTTATTGTTTTATTATAAGTATCACTTTCGACAGGTGATGTCGAAGGTCGTATTTTTTGTTAGATCAATTGGCAAAGTTGATTCAGTTTATGATCACGTCGCATCTTTTGCAGGGCTCGGTTGGCAATTTCCCGTACCCGTTCACGGTTCAAGTTCAGTTTCCTGCCAATTTCAGCATAGGAATGTTCACAACCCGGTCGTCCATACCGTAACGAAGTCTGACAACAGCCGTTTCCTGAGAACGAAGTGAATCGACAACCACTTGAACAGTGTGTTTCCTTTCACGAACAATCAATTGTCGCAATGGGTCGATATACATCTTGTCTATCAGTGTGTCTTTATAGCTAAACGAGTTATCACCTTGACCACTGGAGGATTCCAATGAGACGTATGCCATTTGACTTCCCAGAACCTCGTAGATCCGGCTAAGGCTAGTATCGGCCTCCTCAGCAATTTCATCGATGGTAATAGATTTATTTGTTCTCTGCTGAAGCCTATCCTTAATCTTTTGAAGTTTCCTACGTTCTTCCGAAATGTAGACAGGGACTCGAACCTGGTCAGCCTGATTTTCGATAGCACGCCTTATAGTTTGCCGTATCCAGGGGTGGCATAGGTGCTAAATCGGTTGCCATATGAGTCATCAAATTTACCGATAGCTTTGATCATACCGATGACACCTTCTTGTAGTAGCAGGTCATGTGCTGACAGTACTACGCTTTCACCATATTCTTTTCTGGCGACGGAAGCCACTAATCGGAGATTAGCGTTGACAATCGTATTTTGAATAGAGAGAATTTGTTTGCACTTACGAAAAAATTTCCGCCACAAGATGTATTGAATCCCATTTTCGTCCAGTTGCTGTTCAATCTTTGGTAGAATAGTTGGCAGTTCCATTGGTTCCCACCACCATCGGCTTGATCTCTCCCTACCGGGTTTATTGCCGTCATTCGGTCTAGCAACCTCTGTGACAGATTTGGGAAACTGGTCAAACATCTCGTGGACATCCTGACGAACTTGAGAGAATTTTTGGAATAACTGTTTTTCATGTTTCACCGTTAATCAGTTGAAGCAACCAATCTGAGTAAAATAATAGTCTCTATCTCCAGTTCCAGAAAGTGTGAGTAGCATATTAGACTCCACTGATCTATCTATGGCTAAAGGTTCACCTGTTGGTTGTCCGACAAATTCCCTTTTTATACTAGGTGTATTCATGTCTATTCATCTCCATAGGTGAGGAAGATTTAAGCAATGCTATTCTAAAATATGGTTCATATTCTATACAGCAACGTCGTCAATGGATGTCGAAGGAGGAAAGATTATAGGCAAAATTTTGCAGTTGTTAGAAACCAGGCAAGAGGAATCAGCAAAACAACGGGACAAGATAGGGAAAATATTTTGCTAGGAACTTGAAGGTAAGTTATTCGATCAATGAAACTTTTGAGGATCCGTTTTCCAGCCTTATCTGGTATCCGTTAGGAAAGGCTCTAGCGATCTCCTCCTGATGGGTAACCAAAATTATTCGATCTAACAATCCAGTCAGGTTCTGCAATTCATCTATCAGTTCGCGCCTGCCAGCTTCATCAAGAGAACCAAATCCTTCATCAATGATGACAGTATCCAGATTTCTTTTATGTTTACTGGTGTATTGGCCAATTCCCAAAGCTAATGCCACGCTGACGCGGAAACGCTGAGAACCACTCAGCAGTGAGACCGGAATTAGCGTATTGCTTGCGTCCGAACCCGATTCATCTACCAGGCTGCTGTTATGCGCTACCAGATCAAGCGCCTTTTCCTGTCCACTATCGGCATCCTGATACTCTTGCCGAAGGCTGAGTCGAATTGTGCCAGAAGATATTCGGTCCAGCACTCGATTGGCATTTTCGACAATTCCGAGTTCTGCTTGACGTAGCAAATAACGTTGCAGTTTATCCCGCCCCAGAAGTGTTGATAAATCCTTGTAGAGACCTGCTTGTAGAGAAACTTTTTCCAATTGCTGTTGTAGCTTCTGATGTTGGTGACGTTGATGTCTTTTCTTTTCTAGCTCCAATCGCATTGATTCCAATTTGCGACTGAGTTCAGTTGAACGTCCCTCGATCTGCCGCATCTCCAATTGAAGTTGGCCAGCGTCTACTCTGGCTGCATCCGGGATTTCAGCCATATCAGCTACGATCTGTTCCAGACGAATCTGGTTTTTCTGCTGTGCCAATTGTACCTGTCGAAGTTGCTCCAGTTTCCGATCCATGCCTTTCAGAGACTGGTATTCGGTTTGCAGCAACGACAATTCGTCAACATTTAGGTGATGCATATCTGCTGGAATTTCTGCCAAAAGATCAGTAACTGTCTGCGCTATCATCTCCTTCTTGCTAGCCAGCAATTCGAGTCCTGACTGGGTTTCTCTTAACCTATTTTCGGCCTTTGAAATCCGATCTTCAACCGTCTTCTGATCCTTCTCCAACTTGGCACGTAACGATACCGATTGGTTGTGTTGTGCCTGTAATTGGCGTTCGCTTTGCTGATGCTCATTCAATACCTTTTCTCGTTTTTGCTGTTCTGTTTCAAAATGATCAGCCGTTAACGGCTGACCGCATGCGTTACATCCTGACTTACCATCCAGCGTGCGAAATAGCTCCAACAACCGACCAGCTTCTGCACACAAGGTTTTCGCTTCTGTTAATAGACTAGAATAATCCTTAACCTGGCTACGTTTGTTTTTCAGCTGATCTTTCGTTTGCCGCAATTCACCTAATTCTTTAGTCGCCTGCGCAATCAACTGGGTGTTTTTCTGGGCTTGACTGTCAATTTGAGAGAGATTCTGACGATCTTTTGCCAGTTTGCTGAGTTTTGGCAAATGCTTAGAAAGATAATCAAATCTTTTTCCACTCTTTTCAATCTGGTCAGCATTATCAATCACAGCTTTGGCATCACCCATTGATTGGATGATTTGGGATTTTTGCTGAGTCAAACGTGCCCATTGTTTGGCCTGAACCGCTATGGTAGAGAGATGAACCTGGCGCTTCTGCAACCGTTCCATCATAGTGGTTTGTTCGCTAATCTCAGATGAGAGTTGATCTAATTCGCTCTGGTCGATCAGTGAGCAATTTTCCATCTGCCCTTCAACCTTGTGTCTGCCAATTTCGGAAGCTTTCCGTTTATTGTCAGCTAGCTCAAATAACCGCTGATAGGCGGACAAATCAACAATTTGCGTTAGCATCTTATGCCGCTCAACCGGATTTTCCCTGATGAGTAAATCGGAATTCCCTTGCCCCAGCAGAACAGAAGCAGTAAAGGTCTGCAGATCTATGCCGATTTCGTTAGCTACCCAAGCGTCAAATCCAACTTTGCTGGAGGTATCAGGTACTGGTTCATGAGTATAAAGATCAACGACCTGGTAGGTTGCCCTTCCTTTTCTCGGCACGGTCTTTCGGATACGATACACGCGTTTTCCAGACTTAAAATCAAATTCGATTAGAAATTGGTCGGCATGAATGTTAATCATATCGCTGTTGTTGACACTTCGTTGGGTTTTACCATAAAGGGCGAAGGTGACCGCATCAAAAATAGCTGATTTACCAGAACCATTATCGCCGGTCAATACCCATATCGGTTTATCCTCGAAATTCAGTTCTGTCTCATTCCTGTAGCTCATGAAGCCTTCGAGTTTGATGCGAATTGGATTCATCCTAAATTCCTTCTTCCGCCAGCAATTGATCAACAAGTTGCAGGATTTCCCTGCCCCGCGGATGGTTGATCAAGTTCGAGCCTAGGTATTTTTTGACAGTTTCAGCGATATCTTCGATCCGTTGCAGGTTTTCTTCCATGTTCTCTCGGTTTAATTGATTTGTGTTGACAAATTCACGACCATACCATCTGGGAAGGATGTTCTCAATTTCCTTAGCCATCTGATAGTGGTTGCGTTCTATTGAATTGTAATTGAGTGTGTAGTGAACCAAGGCTTTACTGGAAGGATGGCAAATCGCGGCTAAATTGCTAATATCAGATTCGTCAATTTCAATACGGTAAATAGGATCACACTCTATCGGCAACAAAACCGGCTCCGACACGAGCCCGTGCGGATCAATTTCAAACAGTACCACGCTCTTGTCATCCTCCATCTCACCAGCATCCAGCCGAACCACAGACCCCGAATAGCGGACATGACTGGCTCGGATGTACTGTGGTTTATGAATATGACCAAAAGCGACGTAATCCCAGTCATCGACAAAATTCGAGACGTCCATCAGCACCTCCTCACCTTCGGCCATTCGATAGGCGACACGAACTGATGAACCAATGTCATGAATATGGGCAACCAGAACTTTTGGCAGTTGCGGATTGAGACTCGATTGAATCTCAGCCAGTTTAGCTTTAAAACCATCAAGAATAGCCTTATTTTTTTCAGCTACAGTTTTATAGTGCAAGGCTTTGCCGCAAAGATAAGCATGAGCCGTTGGATAAGGCATCAAAGCGAATTGAACGCCATCAACCAAGATTGATTCCGGTTCAGGTGCCAGATGGAATCTACCCCGTTCAACGATGGCCAAATCAAGCGTGTCACGAAGCGCTTGAATGAAGATCTCGTGGTCGTGATTACCGGAAACAGCGATGATTGTTCCACCCGATTGTAAAAACGGCAGAAAAATTCGTTTTATTTTACCAATGGAAGATTGAATTTGGGCTGGCCGATTTCGATAATTGAAGAGATCTCCGGCGACAATCATAACATCAACACTATAAGTTTTCAGATAACCGTCGATCTTCTCAAGTGATTGAATAATCTCCTCGCCTCGGTCGACCCGCCCGAGATAGTCGCCCATGTGCCAATCGGCTGTATGCAAAATTTTCAAACGCGGTCCTTCCTAGAAATAGCATTGCATGATGCAGATATTCTACCATCAATTTGCGGATTCAGCATTCTTGATCTGATAAACATCTGCAGGATTAAATCCTTCATACTACTAGTTCAGGCAACTGACTAATTGATAAACCCGATAATCTCTAACTTAATGGTAACGCAAATTTAAATAGGATCTATCAAGAAAAAACGTAAGACCCACACCCAACCAGATTGGTTAGAGCGGCAAGTAGGAATGAAGTGGGATATCATCGTTAGAGTGCCAACACCGAAAACTACATCCGCACTGAGGAAACCAATAAATGGCTAGTTGCAATCCCAAACTGTCTAAGGACTATTGACAACTCATAATGACAACCAAATTGTAAAGGTCCCAATCGAACTCCTGATTTCCCCCTTTTTGAATTGTTCTTTCTGAGAATAATGGGTGTGGAATTCGCTTTCTTAACTCGTTCCCTTAGGGAGGCACATACTCCCTATCAGCATCACCAGATAGGATCTTGGAATAAGCCCGGGGCTACTTTGCAATCATGAACCTGTCCACCTGTTATTTCAAACTCGATGGGTCAACTGAAGGGATCAACCGCCATATGGATTTTGCTGCTATTGCTAGTCACTGACTTTATGGCATAGATTCATTTAGATCTAACAGCCTCAAGTGGACTTAGTTATCCCATCCTTTTTACCCAGAGTTGTCTCAAGGAAATCTCTTGCCTTATCTGCATAGCCCCATATAACATAGGGTTCTGAAAACTGCCAGTGCTATATATTCACCTACCGTTGTTTTGTCTGCTGCATAAAATGGATTGTAGTGTCCTATGTGCGATAGGAAAAGTGGACAAAACCTATCAAAAAATGTGGAATCTTAATGGTTTTTCTACCTTTTACGCCTGTTAAAGATTATGAATCGGTCAATTAAACCCGTACCTGTTCAGCCGAATCCACGGCAGATCCGATGGCACGCAATCTGGATTGGATTGGGACTTGTTCCTATCAACAATTACTGGGTTTTCGCCTCGCTGCGCTGGGATCAGGGTTTTCCCACAACAATGTCGATTTTCTTCAACGTGATCTTTATTATTACACTGTTGGTGACATTGAACTACGCTATCAAACGGCTTTTGCCGTCTTACGCACTGACCCAGGGTGAATTGCTGACGCTGTATACCATGTTGTCTGTTGCTTCAGCCATCTGCGGGCACGATCTATTCGAGGTCATCATTACCAATATTTCAACTGTCGGTTGGCTGGCATCTGAGGAAAATGAGTGGGCAGTTCTATTTCATCGGTATTTGCCTGACTGGTTGGCGTTGACGGACAAAAACCGTTTGACTGTTTACTTTACCGGCGAATCCAGTCTGTATTTGCCCCGGCATCTTCAATTATGGTGGCGGCCGATCCTCTCCTGGTCGGGATTCATTGGCCTGCTTCTGTCTACTGCTTTTTGCATCAACCTCATCTTACGGAAACAGTGGATCGAAGTAGAGCGACTTAGCTACCCGATTATCGAATTACCTTACCAACTGACTTCACCACATTTTTTCCAAAATCGCTGGTTATGGTCAGGAATCATTCTGGCAGGAGGGATGGATTTTTTCAACGGGTTGCATTTTCTATACCCATCTCTGCCTGGATTCGGGGGCGAATTTTATGACCTCAGTCCGTTATTTTCCACCAAACCATGGGATGCAATTGGTTGGACACCGATTGTCATTTTCCCGTTTGTAATTGGATTGGCATATTTTATCCCACTTGATCTTTCTTTCACCTTCTGGTTCTTTTATATCTTCTGGAAATTTGAGATGGTTATCGGCAGCACTCTGGGACTTCAACAGATTGCAGGGTTTCCCTTTATCTTTGATCAATCGTTTGGTGTTTGCCTGGGTGTGTTATTGATGACGTTGTGGAGTGGCCGTCGTCATCTAGGCTATGTCATTGCCAAAGCCTGGCGTGGTCAGGAACCGATCTCCTACCGGTTCGCTGTGCTTGGGTTGATCATTGGGGGGTGCCTGCTAATCGGATTTTGGTGGGCAGCAGGAATGTCGTTCTGGGTGGCAATTCTCACCATCATCATCCATTTCATGACCATAACGGTAATCACCCGCGTTCGGGCCGAGTTGGGGCCTCCAATTCATGATCTGCGTTCGATGGGCCCGGATGTCATATTACCCAAGATCTTCGGTATGCGGACTTTGGGTGCCAGAAACCTCAGCCTGTTTTCACTCGTCTACTCGTTTAACCGTGCCTATCGTGGAAATGCAATGCCGCATCAACTGGAAGGACTAAAGTTGGCTGAACGCACAAGCATCCCTTCGCATCGGCTTTCCATCGCCGTGATGCTGACAATTGTGCTCAGTCCGCTAATAGCTTTTTGGGTGGCGCTACATATCGGTTATCAATCTGGTGCTATTGAGGTGTGGTCAGGTTCCATTTTTAACCGAACACAAAGTTGGCTGAACAATCCCAGACCAGTCGATACAGCGGCCATCACGGCAATGATCTGGGGCTTGATCTTCTCTTTCCTGATGACGCTGGTACGGCTACGTCTTCTTTGGTGGCCTCTGTATCCAGTCGGATATGCCATCTCCGGCACCTGGGCAGTCAACTTCTTCTGGTTTTCAGTCTTAATCAGTTACCTGATCAAGTGGTCTATCCTCCGCTTTAGCGGTCTGAGAACATATCGCCGTGCTGCTCCTTTCTTTCTGGGGTTAGTCCTAGGTGAATTCATGGTCGGGAGTATGTGGGGGCTGCTGGGTATCTTTCTGCAAAAACCGATGTACCGATTCATTTGGTGAAATGAGATGCCAAGCACAACATGATTTCAACTCTAGGATAAATTAATTAACCAAGATTATGTCTCGGAAAGCCATCATTGATAAAAAGGCGTCTCCCTTTGTTTCTCGGCTCTGGTTTATCTATCTGGTTCAATTGGTGACGGCATGGTGCTGTGGAAGTAGATCTGCACGGTCAGGTACCGATCAATTTTCCCAACTCTGGATAAAGTCTGGCAAATCGAAATTGGCTGGCATGTTAGTCAGTTGGTAGCGTTCAACTCTGGATGAAAGATCCGAAACCGCGCGATCGGTTTCTTTTTGGATTAGGTCATAGAGAATTGAAAACCGTTGCCAGATCAGATTAGCTTCATCTGCCGTGAAACGTTGAGCAAAATCTTCAAACAGATAGAAATTGAGTCGGTGCTCCGAAATTGCGCTGACACGTTCCTCAACTGACATTTTCTGAACTTCAGACTGTTTCAAAGTCCGTACTTTATCCGCCAATTTGGAAAGGAACACCAGGCAAACCATCCTTCCTTTTTCTCCCGGATGCAAAGTGTAGATCCCTTCCAGAAAGGGGTCCGACTCTTTGGCTGCTACCGCCCGAAAGATCGATTCCACTAAGTCACACTGGGCGGAATGAAGTTGAAAAAAATGAGTAAACTGATCGACGATCCCACTGGATAATTTCTTAGCAAAGTCGGGTTGCCAGTAATAATGGTTTACAATTGGATAAACCGGGCTGCCAAAAGCGCGGTAACCGAGATGAATGGTTCGGCGCAGTTTGGTGCTGTAGTTGCTACCCCAGTGGAGCATAATATGGGTGTAGACCACACCATCGCCGGCTTTCAGTTCTACGGGAATGCCGCCTGAAAATGGCTGTTGGGAGTGGGTTAACAGGTGCTGATGTTCTTCCGCTGTGTTGGGACGACGGTGGCTACCAGGCACAACCCAAAACACATTATCGTCATAGAGTGGGATGTTCCATTGTACGTAACCGGGCGCGTTTTTTATCATATCCATCTGCATCCCGTTCAAGGGTGCTTGATGCACAGGATCAATATCACGATGCCAACTGGCTGGTCCATGATCTTTAACCGGACTACACATCAACGCCATCAGCGTAACGGCAACGTCCGTGGCAGACATAAGTTGTTGACTGACACCCAGCGTATTCTGGTGCAGGCAAAACTGTACCGTGTCATCGGTCGCTTGATCCACTACCTCATTGAAAAAAACTCTCGGTTGCGCGCTAGTTTCCCAAACACCACCGGGTGGATCCTCAGGGTTACGTTCTTCTGCCCAGACAATTTTTTGCCGTTCAACCAGAGTTTCAAAGCTGTGACGCAGATGGTCTAACTGTTCAGGCGGTATAACCTGTGGTAAAATAATGTAGCCATTTTCGAGCAGTTGCGTTGGATTCACTTCCATGATTGCCTCCTTAACCGTGTAAGCTGATCTGTGTCAGCAATTTTATATTGACTTTTGTAAATAGATCAAGGGGTTCGAAACAACCGGTGAGGCTGAATGTAAAATTTAGAGTTCAGTATTGATATGTTTCGCTAGAAAGGTATAATGATATCATTTCAAACACAAGATGGCAGTTTTTTTGGCAAGATCTATGATACATAAAGGAGAATTATCATGTCCAGTAGCCCAATTATGGCTGGCCAACCCTTCAGCCCAGAGAAGACCACACAGATTGCCGAGCAGTTCTTCCGTGATGGTTATGTGTATATTCCAAACGTATTGAATCCGGAAGAAGTCTCCACCCTCCGAGACAGGACTGACCAGCTGCTCGACGATCCAGATTTGATGGAAAGCACCAATCCGAATCTTGCAGATGTCAGGTATGTTCAGTTGGGGAAACATCAAACAACCGGTGAGGATCTACCCTTTATCCTCAGAAATACCATTGAACTGGATCAGATGTTTCGGGACATGCTGCTCCGTGAACCGATCTTCAGTTTGGCCGAAGCTATCGTCGGAACCAATTGCAAGTTTTGTGGACAGAATGTCCTGCGTAACAAGCCGGGGTTGTCTATTGACAGCTGGCATGTTGACGGAGAGGTGCATTTCCCTTTACCCGACAGTATTGAACAGTATGACCCGCGGATTCGAATGCGGGTAATGTGGTTTACAGTGCAGATGGCCTTGAGCGATATTGAACTGATTGAACACGGCCCGACACAATACGTACCGGTCAGCCACTATTCCGGTCGAAACCCCAACAATCAGGAAAATCCAGAGTTTGAAGGCAACAACCCCGTCTCCATATTTTGTAAAGCCGGTGACATTTATCTGCAAGATCCAATGTGCTGGCATCGTGGGGCACCCAATAACTCAGACCGTACACGCTATATCCTTCAATCGCAGTACGCAGCACCATGGGCCTACTGGCGCTTTAGCCTCTGTAACCGCGTACCAGTAGAGGAAGAAGCGCTACAAACAGCCAGTGATCAACTCCTAAATTTACTGGGTAGGCCTCGACCAAACGGCGCTTAGAATCTCGAGTTCTGATATTAAGTGTATTCATGTTCAGAAGAAAAGGAGAGTTCAAATGGAATTTGTAAAACTGGCTGAGGAACAACGCCGGTTTTTTGATGATAATGGGTACATAGTGGTGCCCGATGTCCTTTCACTGGAAGAGGTTGAACAGTTGACGCAGGCCAGCGATCGAATGATTGAATCATGCAATTCGGATGGGGCGTACGTGCAGATGCGGCCAGGAATTGTGGAGGAACCAGACTTTCATCCGCTGTTGGCCTGTTCGCCGACGGTACCTCTGGTCATTCAGTTGTTGTCGCCGAATATTCATTTGCACACCACTGCCATTATTTATAAAATCCCTCAACTCACCGACGATGAAGAAACAATCAAACAACGGGGATGGCACCGTGACATTGGCATTACCGAAGATCTGGGGCACAACAACCTCATTCGTGCCGGCATAAAGGTGGGTTACTGCCTGACAGATTTTCACCAACCGCGTTCCGGTTTCACCATGTTTTCCCCAGGTTCACATCTGGAGAAAACACCGTTGCCGATCCCCACGGGTGAGGTTGATCCGGTTCATGCCGTTGATCTCTTTCTCAATGCCGGAGACGCGTTTTTATTTGAGAACCGCATTTTCCATACCTCCGCTCCCAATCTAAGCAACCGCACATCGAAAGTCATTATCTTCGGCTACAGTTATCGCTGGATGGGCGGTCGAAAGGATAACATGCAACAGGTTCAACCAGATGAGGCGGTGCTGGATCAGGTTGACGATATTCGCCGACAACTGCTTGGCGGTTCCAGCGATGCTCTAAGTCATTGGGCTCAGGAACAGGATATCGCGCCGGAGCCGATTCAATGGACGATGGAGATTTAATCAGAATCTGCAAAACCCACCACAACAGAGCTGAATCCGATTACAAGATTTACCCGATCGCGCCGGATTGGCAGTGGATGATACGATCAGGTCAAGACCGGAGTAAATCTATTATTAGCAGTGGAATTTCCGGGTACCCGCCGATCAATTCAAATCCATCAGCATAAAGAAGGAATTGGCATAAGCGGTAATAGCATCCGCTTTTGCCGTTCGGTCAAACTCCCGTACTAGTTTATCAGGATAGGTACTAATTTCAAGCTGAATGTCCAGACTGCATTTGTGCAGCAACGAACGCCGTGAGTACTTGGCACACCAAGGTCGGGTGCCGTGAGTTAAGCATTTCGGTAAGAAAGATCACATCACCTGTGCTGGTCGGTCAACATGAACAGTATATTAGGACGCTTCACCATTCCTTTTCCTCTTCGTCTGTCAGCATCTTTAGTCAGTTGAGAAACCAACTCTGCGTCCTTTTCCTAATCAGCTATAGCTCCTTGCTTTAGAGATTCTGCCCAGGCACGTAAGGGAACGTCATCTGGATTCTTGGTTAGCCAGTACTGCGACGACGGCTCCATATCAGATTTTTCGCCCAACGGATCTGTTCCACTCGGCAGACCGCCCAAGAGTTGCTGGCGGATTGGTGAACATCGTTGGAGTAACTCTGGATCCTGCTGGATATAATCAGTCGGGCGCAGCCAGCGGTAGTGGTAACCTACATGCATGATCTTCCGCGTTTTGTTTGATCGGTTGGGACCAACACAGTGCCAAGTTGCTGTACGCCACAAGACAGCCGACCCGGCTGGCAATTTCAATTCCAGCGTTTGTTCCTCAGGTACACGGCGACCCATAGCATGCAGTTCTGCTGGTGGTCGCTTGTAACTGCCCGGCACCAACCAGAGATTGCCACAGTTGGATTTAGTCATATCGAAGAGGCAGTAGAACACCTTGATTTCCATGAACGGCAACCGCCCGTCCAGCGAAGGTGCTTGGAATATCTCAGGACTAGCCAGATCTGGATGCCACACTACGTTGCGGTATCCAGCTTCCTGATCAGCTCCATTTCCCATACCTACGGCCCCTACCTGTAGATCTGATGGATATGGCGGACGGTAATCGAGATGCGTTGTACGAATCTGTATGTTCCAGCCGATGGCATCTACCACCAGTGGCAACATACGTGGGTGGTCAACCAAATCCAGAAAAGCGTCGTGATGGACTAGAGCGTTGCGCACTTGGAAATGGGTCTCTACCCCCAACCCCTTTTCCTTTTGAATACGCTCAACTACCTCATCCACCGCGTTGGACAACCGCACCAGTTCCCTTGGCCTCAGGAAGTTTTCAAGGATGACAAACCCTGTTTCTTCAAACTTATGTTCCTGCTCTTCAGTCATTGCTATGGCCATCTCATTCCCTTGCTCACTAGGCTAATGCGTTGTCTTGAAAAACGCTGGTTTCACTATCCAGCGTAAATGCGCGTGATGGGTAAACTACAATCTGTCAAACCGACCTAGGTGCTTCCCCAAATAGGTAATTCATCTCCTCGATGCTCTTGAATCCATGTCCTTAATGGCACATCCGCATCCGTTGGTTGCCACCAGCCCTTAATATCGACCCCATCGCCCAAAAGTTGCCGACGGATCGGATCACACTTGTCTAAAAATCTCCCTGGTATCACATTGTAATCTAGTCCTCTTAGCCAGCGGTAACTATAACCGAAAAATAAAACTTTTCTGGTAATATTTGAGGTATTGAAACCGCGACGGTGCCACATCCTCCGGTCGAATAAGACGGCTGTCCCCGGCTTGACACGCAATTCTAAAATATCATTACTGTCCGAGTCAGACTCCAGCGGCAGTGTGTCTCGTTTATGACTGCCCGGAATAATTTGCATAGCTCCACGATCCGGACCATCGACATCACTCAGCCAATAGCTAATTTTTAGCGACAGACGCGGTTGCGGGCGTTCCATTTCCCGAACAGGTCGCCCACCGTCTTGATGCCACCCACCCGTTAGCACTTTATCCTTACCTAGCTCTGGTGGATAAGTGATCAGGTGAGAGATGTAAAGCTGGATATTCCAGCCTAGGATATCCCATACCAAAGGGAAAGTTTTGGGCCAATCTAGCAATTCCAGAAAAATGTCATCTTCAACCACCATGCGAAATTTAGTCAAGATGGCATTGGAGCTTAGCTTTTGCCTCTTTCGCTCTTCCTCCTCCACCCGATTGACAGCCTCAGTCAACTGATCAATTATCTGTGGCGTTAAGGCATCTTCCACAACCAGATACCCATTATCATTAAATGTATCTAACTGTTCCTGAGTAGCACAATACTGTAACCAATCTTGACTCGCTCCATTCATCACTGTCATTTTCGAACCACCCTATTGGCCGTTTTCCACCACTTTTTCATCATTGACCATGATTACCAAGAAAATACATAACGATCGTGAATCACACCGTCATCTAGCTCGCCATTTCCATCTGTGATTGCAGAAAAGCTAAGCAAACTATTTCCTTAGCTTTTCACGACAAAATCTAGTCGATCTGTTCTAACCCTTCTGTGCTAAATGTAAGGTTTAAACTGTACAATAGATTAAATTGAGACTTCTAGATTTTCGTCCACTCTAGGGCGTCGCCCAATAGAAGGGGGCTGCAACATCCGGCGTTGCCGTTCCGTCAGTTCACCATAAGATTCAAGATCATAATAGTTGATGTTCCAAGCCGAGTGACCGGGACTGTATTTGTACAACAAAGATCTGCGTTGGTGTGAGGCTGTCCACGGTTTAGTCCCATGAATGAGAGCTTCAGTAAAAAAGAGGACATCGCCAGCCTTAATAGCAGGTTGAACCACATAGTGGGCATCACGCTTGAATTGACGAACCTCTTTGGGCACATAATTCAGAAAGTTGGTTTTTTGACTGCCAGGAATACAAGTGAAACCGCCAGAACCAACGTCAACATCCGACAGGGCATAGGCCATCACGCTCAACCCATTCCGCATAACCCCATCTCGATACTTGTACCAGTGGTCGCCAACCACGTCAGGTCCTCCATGTAATCCTCCTCGTGAATCGCTTTGATCCATAAAAATAGCATAGTCGTGGTCGAGGCGGACGTAAGGACCAAGCAGTTCTACCAAGCAGGAAAAAATCCGTGGATGATCGATCAATTTTTTGAAAGGTTCGCCCCACGAACTGGGTCGACCTCCATGAGAGTCGGCTTGTTTATTATGCTTATCGATTATCTGATTTAGTTCAGCAACTTCATCAGCCATCAGAACATCTTTAATCACAAAGTAACCTTCAAGGTCAAATACAAATTTTTCTTCGGGTGTCATGGCAAATTCTCTTTCGTAACAGGCTAGAGCAATATAGGCAAAAACCACCGAATGATGTGTTTCGGCTAATTAAATCAATTATACAAGTTTCGACCTAATAAACATAGACAAACTCATTAGCATTCAACAACAACAGGCAGAAATCTGCCAGGGCACGGATTTCGACTGGAACGGTCCACGGCTGTGAATCCGGTGTATAGTTCTGATAAATGTCGAGTTGCTCAGTGTAGGTAAACGGTTCTCCTGTCATTTCCTCAAACATGGTCCGCTCAATCGCGACAGGGTCAGCTTGCACGGCGGGCGGATGCTGCTGGTGATAGTCGATCATCTTTTCGACAAAGTCCACACTTTGCCTGACTTCATCCGGTTCGGCGTTTCGACACCAAGCCAATTGAACACCACATTGAATCTGTTCTGATAGCTGTGAACGTTCTTTGACCAACCGCTGTGCCATGGCTAAGGCGCGTCGATAGCTATTTTGGCTGTTAAACAGGGTGAAGACTTGCGGCGTAACGGTAGAGGATGTGCGGCGTTCACAAGAGATATCTGCCGACGGTTGATTGAAAACTTCTAACATCGGGTCGGATAAGCCGCGATATCGGTAAACATAGATCGTCCGGCGGTTCCGCTGTTCCGGCGTTGGGGAGGGTTGATAAGCTGGTGCGATTGATCCCATCACATGGCGCGGTTGCATGGCCACCTCCATATTGATTTCAGGAAAGACTGGCAGACCACCCATTTCCGTGTTCAGTTCACCAGAAACAAACAGCATACTATCCCGAAGTTCCTCGGATCGAAGCCGTCTCGGCTGAAAGTAGGCCAGCAGTTTATTGTCTGGATCTTTTTGTTTTAAGTAATCCATCAGTGGGTAATGACTGCTCCTCTGGTAGGCGTCAGACATCATGATCAACCGATGCAGGTTTTTGATCGACCAGCTATTATCAACAAAGTTCCGTGCCAGCCAATCAAGCAATTTTGGATGCGTTGGTTTTTTACCCATTTTGCCAAGGTTATTGGCATTTCCAGCCAAACCAACACCAAAATGATGCTGCCAAATCCGATTGACAATGGAACGGGTAGTCAGCGGGTTTTCTGGATCGGTGATCCACTCCGCCAGTTGGGTTCGTTTATTCTGAACTTGAGGATCAATCTGATTAGAAATGATAGGCGTCAATGACTGCACGGCACTCAGTGTGCCGGCAGTTACACGTTCATCTGGTGCGTAAACCGATCCACCTGCCAGAATATAGGTGGGTTGTAGATCGCCCGTTAGGTCCTGTGGCATTTTCAAGCGGCTAGAGATGTGCTTTTTATTGATCCAAGGGCCGTTGTAGACGCTAAATGCAATAGCCTGGTACCTCTCCAATTGCCACTGCAAGATTTGAATTTGTTTATGAAGGGCTTTCTGCCGCCCCAGATCTTGGTAGGTCAAACCGTAGTAGCGAGGTGCCCGTTGGTCCACCGGCAATTTGTTCCGTTCATTTTTCGTTTGATAGGTAAGGCCACGGGCTTCCATCCACTTTCGGGCAGCATTCTCCTCTTTTTGGCTGATGGCAGAACGATCCGCCTTGGCTTGATCTAACAAAAGTTGAATTCGTTGTCGACCAACTTCAAACCCCTGCTGATTTTCCTCTGGCAGATAATCCACATCACGATCGGCAAATTGGAGAGGTGCGAACACCGCTTGTAGCCGATAGTAATCTTTAGTTGGGATCGGATCAAATTTGTGGTCGTGGCAACGGGCGCAGCGCAAAGGGATAGACATAAAGGTCTCACCAATGGCATTGGTGACGTCATCCAGATAGAATTGCCGTGTCTCGGTCGCTATTGTCATGCCGGTTTGCTCCCAAGGCCCCATGCGCAAGAAACCAACCGCAATCAGCATCTCTGGATCAGTCGGATCAATTTCATCTCCCGCCAGCTGTTCTCGCACAAATTGATCATAGGGCTTGTCTTGGTTGAAAGATCGAATCACATAGTCGCGATACCGCCAGGCGTTGGGACGCTCAAAGTCATTGGAGAAACCACTAGTGTCGGCATAGCGCACCACGTCCAACCATTGTCGCCCCCACTGCTCACCATAATTAGGATTGGCCAATAACCGATCCACAACCTTGTCAAAGGCATCTGGGGCATCATCCGCCAGAAAGGTGTCGACTTCGTCCGGCGTCGGCGGTAAACCGATCAGGTCGAAGGTCGCACGTCGAATGAGGAGCAATTTGTCCGCTTTACTAGCAGGCTTTATGCCAGCATCCTTCAACTTTTGGTTGATAAACGCATCAATTGGGTGTTCTGCATCATTGGATGGAACTTCTAGCTGTTTAATCGGTTGGAAAACCCATAAATCTTCGGGCTGGTAGAGTCGATGGGTCCACTCGTCGGCTAAACCACCACTTGTTTTGACAAAGATGCCATCATCGGTTATCCATTCACTGTCAACGATTTCCTCCCAGCGATCGGGACTGGGCCATGGTGCGCCTGCCTCGATCCATTGACGGATGAGGTCAACCTGGACTGTTGAGAGACGATCGTTTTCTTTGGGCGGCATCTCCAGGTTTTTATCTTGCCAGGTGACTGCTATGTAGATGGGGCTCATTTCTGCATCATCTGGTATCAGTACCTTGCGATCAATCATCTTTTCCCGGTGGGTCAGATCCAGATCATCGCGAATATCGTTTGGGTCGCTGCCATGGCAGGTAAAACACTTGGCCTTGATCAGCGGAAACACCCGATGCACGAAAAGTTTTTCCGCCTCTTCCAGATGAAGGTCTTCTGCCATTACCTCGATTAGCATCAAAAACGACAACCACACAAGCAAAAAGATTAAATTCCTGAGTCTCATCATTTCCCCATTCACTGGCACCACTCAGCATATCCGCTTTCTTTAGGTCATCCAATTGCGGTTAGAATTTCCACTGTTGCCTTTGAAGTACGATCAGTTTAACAAAACCAACGAAAATCCGAGATTGACAGCGCCAAAATGCTAACAGCTATCAGCTTTTCAGTCAATGCCGTGATCCCAATTCAAGCTCTCGGTTTCGAGTGTTGTCGAAATAGAAAATTGCTGGCCGCTAATGTGGGCTTCCAAAGACCCCCAGCCCCAACCCGCAGCGCGTTCCCCCATCATGCGAGTTCCCTGCCCCGTATGCTGGATGGAAGCTTTCATATAGTGAACTACATAAGCACGTCGAAAAGCGTCGGATCTATTCGGGGTGCTTTGATGGAGAAGTGCATTATTAAAATAGACGATTGTCCCCCTTGGTACTTCCAGTGGAATCGCCTGCTGTTCCATTTCGTCAGTCACTGCCGCCCGATGGCGAACCGGCAGCCGTTCTGTGATCTCGGCATCGTGATGATCAATTACCCCTTTTTGGTGGCTGCCCGGAATTACCCATAAACAACCGTTGTTGATGTGAGCATCGTCAATGGCAATCCAAGAGCCAATGGAAGCGTTTTCAATTGGTTGACCATCACCAGTTTGGTAAGTATTTTTGAAGTACCAAGAGTCCTGATGCCACTGCAAAGATCAACCCGTCCCCGGTGGTTTGAAGAAATACAGGTCATTGGGACAAAACAGATCGTCTCCCACAATCGAGTGCGCGACTGCTAACCGCCGTGGATCTCTGATATGCTGTCGAATTTGCCGACTAAACAGATGAACTCGAAACAGGCTATTCAGTGCTTCAGGCCCTGTGTTAGATCTGGCGTGTATATTTTTGATCAAAATGGTCTGTCGCTGCTCGTCGGTCAGTCGATCAGTCTTTTCCACCTGATCGACAAGTTGGTTGATCAAATCGCCAATTTCCTGTACTTCCTCTGGGCTAAAGTCTCCAATTCTGGCAAAGAAACCGTCCTCCTAATAGGCCCGTTTTTCTGTCGGTGTTAACCCATAGTCTGCCATTGAAGCCCCTCAAAAGACACCCAAATATACCTGATCAATTGTGCCAAAATAATAAATTTACCTATTCTTATCATCAACCAATAAGTTGGTCAATAACTGCTCCACCGGTTTGCGAAAGTTGTTTGAAACGCCCCCCATGAAAATATGTCAGTTTATTATCGTCCAGCCCCAGCAGCCGTAAAAGCGTGACGTGAACGTCCTTGAGTGGATGTACAACGTCAACTGCTTTTTCTCCGATTTCGTCAGTCTGCCCGACAATATGCCCCGCCTTAACACCACCACCAGCAAGCCAAATGGACATGGCCTCAGCATTGTGATCACGTCCGTAGGCAATACCGCCACCGCGAATACCGTTGTCAGGGCTACGGCCAAACTCGCCAGACCACACGATTAAAGTCTCCTCAAGCATCCCACGTTGTTTGAGATCCTTAATCAATCCAGCAACTGGCTTGTCAATACTACGAATTAAAGCCCCATGCGCGCGTTCCAGATAATCGTGAGAGTCCCACCCCCCCGAATAAATTTGTACAAACCGGACGCCTTTTTCAACCAACCGACGTGCCAGAAGGCACTTTTTACCAAAGGCGTTGCTATATTCTTCACCGATACCATAGAGCTCTTTAATCTTATCGGATTCCTGATCAAGACCGATGATGTCTGGTACTTCCATCTGCATTCTGAAAGCCAACTCGTAGCTCTCCATCCGGGCGGAAAGTTCGTCATGGTGAGGGTGCTTCTGATGATGCTGACTATTGAACTGGTTAAGTAGATCTAGACTCTGTCGCTGATGCGCACGATTGATATACTCTGGTGGATACAAGTCTAGGACGGGCGAACCAACAGATCTGAGTGGGGTACCCTGAAGGCGTGCGGGTAGAAACCCATTAGACCAGTTGCCCGCACCACCTTGTGGATAGGCGACCTCTGGCAGAACCACAAAGGAGGGTAGATTTTGGTTCAACGTTCCCAATCCGTGAGTTATCCAAGACCCTATCGCTGGGTCTCCACCAAACTTGTTACCTGTATTTAAATGGTACATTGCCGTCGGGTGATCGACCGAATCGGCCTGGCAACCCCGATACCAGCAAATATGGTCGGCGACGTCCGCCAAATAAACAAAGTGTTCGGACATATCGGCTCCAGAATTTCCAACCCGTCGGCTGGTAAATGGACTCTGCACGAAATAACGGTTTCCCTGAGACATGGCGGAGAATTGGTGGCCAGTTCTCTCGAACTTCTCGAGATGGAGTTCCGCCAACTTCGGTTTCGGATCGAAAGTATCAATATGGCTGGGACCGCCCTCCATGGTCAAGAAAATGCACGACTTGGCCTTGGCTTTCAGCATTGGCGGTTTCGACTCAAGTGCTGATGAGACACCTTCAGCCGTCAGGAGGCTGCTAAAGGCGATGGCACCAATGCTAGATCCCAATCCGTAAAGAAATCGACGGCGATCCAAGGACGTCTGTTCTGAGGTTCTCAATTTGTCATCTCCCTTGGTTGTCTTGGCGGTTAGTTTCGAGAATAAAACTGCCTTCTATACTATGCTAACTTAAAATCAATCCAAAATGTAGATCAATTCACCGATCAATACCCAGGTGGAAAAGGGGGCGGAGGTACGTGTTTTCCATCATCTACAATTAGCTTTTTGGGGGGATGGATCAATCGTTGTCTGTCTTTCATCACCCAAAAATACTCTTTGACCCGTTGTGAAGTTTGAGCTTGTTCCAAACTGGCCCAAACCGCCCCCATGCCGATTCGGCCTTGATCACTGCTATTGGGTGGACTATAGTGCCACATGTAGGAATGCCAAAAGACACCGTCACCAGGTTGCAGTTCAATGTTGACCCTGCCTTCCAGATTGGCCACCAAGTCACGCGGCAACTCGCCATGCAAACTGTCATCATACAGAACATGGTCAATAAAACCGTCATGGTGGCTACCAGGCAAAAACTGCATACAGCCGTTTTCTTTGCTGGCCGGGTCGATGGCGATCCAAGCATTGGCCGCTTCAACATGGTTGTCTCGCCAGAGGCCAATATCCTGATGCCACGGTGTAGCACCACCCGTTTTGGCTGGCTTGAGGAAAACCGAATCGTATTTGACCAGCAGATCATCCCCCAATAGTGAACGGATGACTGACAACACATTGGGATGTGCATAATAGTTGTTCCAAACAGTGGGGCGATACCGACCCAGCCGTTGTAGTTTGCGAAACTTGGCCCGATGGCTCAGGTGTTCTCCTTTCCCTTGCCGAACAGCCAATTCCGGATCCAAAACCTGTTCCAGATCTCCCGGATTATCGATAAAGTCCAGAATGGCGGCCTTAATCTCAGCCAAGGCGGAAGGCTCAACCAAGTTCCGCACAATAAAATATCCGTCTTGTTGATACTGCTGACGTTGTTCTGCTGTTATCATCGGCAACCTTTTCTATCCATACGTTTAGTCCCCAAATTTGATTTTGGCCCACTGTCTGGCTAGTTTGCCACCGGCATCGACGGCCAGACTGGACCCATCTGGGTCAAAGATTTCTACATTGTCGATCAACACCTTAGTTTTCCAGATTCGTATGCCGAACCCACCTTTGGCATAGAGGGCCTCATTATATCCGCAGACCTCCTTATCGTTGACATAGACGGTGATCGACTTGCCTTTGGCAGTGACAGCATAATCAACCCATTTATTAAGGGGAATCTCCACTTTAGCATTGGCTACAATTGGCCATCCGTCCCCCCGTTCAAAAACATTAACAATGTTATTGGGCGGATTTTGGCCGCAACAATTCCGTTTATTGGCCGCTTCAGCACAGATGTAGGTTTGTGGTGTTGGCGCACGAACAATAATGCCAGCGGCCGCAAAATTGGCAGTCTCTTCAATGATGCGAAAGCGAAGTTTCATGGTATAGTCGCTCATATCCTCGTTACCGTCGATAAACAGCGCGTCGGCACTGGCTCCTCCCGCTGCACGCGTGTCAAAAGTTAAAGCCGTATTATTGGGATTACCCACTTCCTTCTCCACCTTTATGGTCTCCAGTTTGGGCCATTTAAGCGATTTCCAATCCCCTTTGGTGCCATCAAAGTCGTCGTAGTACAGAGTCTTACTATCTACTTTAACTGCCGCCAATAGTAGCAACAGCATACACGGTAGGTACAAAACACGTTTCGTCATTATCAATCTCCTCGGTTTTGGCAACAATTAAAATTTGGAAGCTTTCAATGCCCCCTTTTCAGATAAACTTTAGAACCTGTTTAGTAGAAATTGACGTTAAAAGTGTTCCATATTAATATTGTGTTAGTTAATAAAGCGAAACTACTGAATTACTATACCACACCGCCTCGATAGTGGCCAAATTTTTGCAGTTTGTGGAACTGGACACTATGACTTAGTTTCTTGCCTTTGTCTTGCCGAACTGCCAATTCTTGATCCCGAACTTTATGTGGATCACCAAGAATATCGGCGTAATGTCAAGAGGCAATGTCCACGCTTGGTCCTCCTAGTCGCTATCCAGTTCAACCGTATTGGAAAAGGCACATTTATAGACAATACCGAATTTGCCGTCTTTGACCTGTTGACTGGGTTTAAACTTATTGGCAAAGACTGAGCAAATAAACAGTGAAATGACAACTAACACAAAAGTGATAGTCAGAACAAATTGTTTCATCCTATGCCTTCTAATTTATTAAATATACTTGAACTTAAATTATGTGCACACCAAACAAAACCGCCATTTAGCTTTGCATACTTTTATAGTGGCTCGGTACAATAAAGAGACTTCTAAATTCGAGTGTGTCTAGAAAATCGCAGTGAAGTCAGAATTGATTGCCACGATGAATTTCAGTTCGCATCGCGGGGCTTGCGGTCACTTTTCTTATTCGAAAAATATAGGATCAAAAGATGAAAATTACAGACGTTAAGTCGTTCCCCGTTTGGGGAGGCAATCGGAACTTTTTCTTCATCAAAGTCGAAACTGACGCAGGGATATATGGCATCGGTGAAGGCGGAATTACCTGGCGTGAGTTGGCTACTGCCGCTTGCGTCGATCATCTGAAACCGCTTCTGATTGGAGAAGACCCCAACCGAATCGAGCATCTCTGGCAACTGATGTTTCGCGGTGGTTTTTTTCCCGCTGGCCGAATCGCTTGCTCTGCCATTAGTGCTATCGACATCGCCCTATGGGACATCCGAGGCAAAGCCCTCGGTGTTCCCGTTTATGACTTGCTTGGTGGATTAGTGCGCAACAAAGTGGTCTGCTACCCGCACATCAGTGGTGGGACAGCTGAGCAATTAGCTGACAATGCAATAAAGACGGCTGATCAAGGATGGAGGTTTGTCCGATGGGGAACGCCAACAGAAGGGGACATTCTGGAACCTTCAAAGGCAGCCCGTCAGACACTCAAGCAGTGTGAAGCTGTACGTACAGCTGTTGGAGATGACGTCGAAATCTTGATCGACGTTCACACACGTCTCGATCCGCAACACGCAATTCCACTCTGCCGCTCGCTGGAGCAGTTTCATCCTTACTTTATTGAGGATCCGCTTCGGTCTGAGAACGTGACAACCTACCATCAAATGGCACGCCATGTGTCTGTACCGTTAGCGGTCGGCGAACAGTTCGCCACCAAATGGGAGTTTCGCGAATTAATCGAAGAAGAGTTGATGCAATATGCACGGATTGATGTGTGCATTGTTGGTGGACTGACCGAAGCACGAAAAGTCGCCAACTGGTGTGAAACTCATTACATCGACATCGCTCCACATAATCCGCTTGGTCCAGTTTCAACGGCCGCTTGCTTACATCTAGATCTAGCCACTTCTAACTTTGGGGTACAAGAGTTACCACGTCAACCGGGCACAATTCTGCCAGAGGTTTTTCCAGTCCAGGTGTCGTTCGAAGACGGGCATTTATTACCGCCAACGTCTCCAGGCTTAGGCATTGACTTTAATGAAGAAGCTGCCTTAGCATATTATTATCAAGAGGGTAATTCACCTCGAATATCCCGTCCAGATGGCTCATTCACTAACTGGTAGTAGGATAGATTGTATGCCTGACCGACTTCAAAGCCGATGTCAAAAAATCGTTCTTCTAGACAAACCGAATGTTTCCACCCACTTTCACCGATCTACGGTCGGGCCAACTAAAGGCCGCTTCTGGCGAGTCGGCGGTTACATTGCCTTCCTGATTTTCTCCATTGGATTGTGGTTAACGACAGATTTAGCCAAATCTGCTAATCAAGACGCTGATAATCAAACTCGATCCAAAGACATAGATCTTCTCGTAACTGCTACTCGGACAGACCAACCGATCAGGCTGGATGGAGTTCTCAATGAACCTGCTTGGCAAAACGCCCGTCCGATCACAGATTTCATCCAGATTCAGCCCGATGAAGGAGCACCACCGTCGTTACTGACCGAAGTTCGTCTACTGTATGACCAGAAAAACCTCTATTTTGGTTTCACCTGCTACGACAATCAGATCGACGAGTTGGTGGCGAACGAAATGCGGCGTGATGGAAAAAATGTTCACGAAAACGACAATGTATTCATCCTGATTGACGGTCATAATGATCAACGGAGCGGTTTTTTTTCCGGATAAATCCACTTGGGGCACTACAGGACAGTCAGGTTTTCAAGAGCGGAGACAGCCTGAACTTCGATTGGGACGCCGTTTGGCAAGCTAAGGCAAAAGTGAATCGAACTGGCAACGGGCAGAGTAATTGGGTGTCCGAAGTTCAAATTCCCTTCAGCCAACTCCGTTTTAAACGTCAAGATGTGATCGAATGGGGATTGAACGTTGGTCGCGAGATTGCACGGTTACCAGAGGAGCCAGTCCCCAAAAAATACGGTGGGAAAGCCAAGTACAGGACAGAGAACCTCGGCAGGTTGAGAGGATTGAAAGAGATCGCCCCGACCCGCAATTTTGAGGTCCTGCCCTATCTGTCAAGTGGCTTCAGCCAACCGGGGAACGATACTAAGGAACAAAAAAGAAAGACAGTCTTGGAACTCGGCGGAGATTTCAAATACAGCTTGGCATCTAACCTGACAGCTGATCTAACTTACAATACTGACTTCGCCCAAGTTGAAGCCGATCAGGAATATGTCAATCTAAGCCGCTACAGTATTTTTTCCCTGAAAAACGCCCCTTCTTTTTAGAAGGATCCAATTTCCTTGAGTTTGGCATTCCACGATCAAGTCTGAGTTCTGCACCGCCCTTGCTCCTATTTTATAGTCGGCGCATCGGAATTGAACAAAATCGGATGATCCCAATTATAGCTGGAGGAAAACTGACGGGTAAAGTCGGATCTTACGGGATGGGATTTCTCAATGTTATGACCAGTCAACTGGAAAGGCCTTCGGAGGAACTGAGCATCCCGAAAACGAACTTCTCGGTTTTCCGCCTACGGAAGGACCTGCTAACCTCATCTAGTGTTGGCCTGATTGCGACCAACCGACAATCCACCGATGAGAACTACAACAGAACAGCAGGAGTCGACTTTCTGTATCGGCCACTTAGCTCGTTGACCATTAACGGCTTGATGGCAACATCTGCAGATCCTGATCGACAAGGGCAGGCCTTTTACCTCGGCAGTCATTGGCGATCCGATAAATTGCAAGCATCTGGCGGTTACAGTGTGATTGATCCGGATTTTGAACCTGGCGTCGGGTTTGCCCAACGCAGCAGCGGACAACGGGTTCGAGGGGAAATACGATGGGCACCTTGGGTACGCGACATGGACGATTGGATACGACCCACACTTGAGAAAATTCATCTTCGGGAAATGTGGTCTGGCCCAGAAGCTGACGTAGCATTCAATAACAGCCAAGAAGTGGAAACCGTTAATCTCAGGTATCTGCACTGAATGAACTTTGAAAGCAATGACTGGATAGCTATCGATGTTCAAAGTACCCTGGATAGGCTAGAGCAGCCGTTTAACGTCCATACAGATCATCAAATTCCAGTTGGTGAATATGTCTTCACTCGATTCTGGCTGACTACCGAAACGAATGAAACTCGCGTTATCTCGGCACGCATCTCCGTTGGTCACGGTCAATATTATCACGGTCAGCGTTCAGGGCTGAATGGCTTTTTGACTTTCAAACCAAATGGTCACTTCAGTTTGGGATCTAGCTATGGATTTAATCGAGTCAAACTACCTGATGGGGCATTTAATGCTAACGTTATTAGCGGATGTATGATCTACTCTCTCTCAACTTCAGCCTACGCCCAACTGTTCACTCAATGGAATAATGAGACGGAACGACTTTCGACCAATCTACTTTTGAACTACATCTACCAACCTGGCAGCGACTTCTATCTGGTTCTGAATCAGATTTACGACCGCACACAACCATCGGAAAAACGGTTCGTTGATCGCGCTATCTTGGCCAAATTAACCTACTGGTATCAGTAGGTCCATCATGGCAACCCAAGACCATGTCATCAGTTGAACCGGATCAGATTCGCTCCGAATTATTGGATCGCCGTGACCAAATACCGGTAGACCTACGCCGCCAGTCCAGTCAGAAAATTTGTCGTTCCGTTGATAAATTGATAGGAGAGCGACGGTTAAGTCGCTTATTATTCTATCTGAATATGAGAAGCGAGGTCGAAACCGATTGGCTGGTCGCCAAACAACTGGCTACCACTTGCTTAGTTGCAATACCAAGAGTCGAAAGAAAAGAGATTCGTCCCTATCGGCTGACCAATTTGCAGACGGAGATCAATCAACATCGATGGGGAATGCGAGAACCAGATCCAACTGTTTGTGACCCCATTGACCCACAATCCTTAGATCTTGTTCTGGTACCAGGATGCGGCTTTGACCTACAACGGCATCGGATTGGTTATGGGGGCGGATTTTACGACCGTTTTCTGCAAACCTGCCCACAGGCATTAACTGTCGGCTTGGCTTTCGAGACTCAGGTTGTGGATCAGTTGCCTACTCAACCATGGGACCAATCCATGGACCTCGTCTTGACAGAACAGCGGATCATTTAGAATCTTAGTTGCCGGAAGGATGGGCATCGGACAGGAGAGGGCAGTCAACAACAGACCCATAGGTGGCATGGCAATGGATGGTCTGCTCGCACCAATCGGTCGCTTCAAGAGCACAGGGTTGGCAATGATCATGAGCATTTTGTCATCCATGATTTCCAGGGCCAGCTACGGCACGGAGTTAGGAAACATGGAAGATGTACCTAAACCGGGACAGGATGGACATTTCGTCGCCGCAATTCAGGTTGGTGCATTTGAAGATGTCCGACGGTTCAAATCCCGTGTGGACCGCGCTATCCAACAGGTTCACCAATCTCAGTTGGCACCGAGGTTTGACCGTATCCAGGCGCCGGGCAAGGATAAATTCCTCAAACAGGAAGCGTATCGCAAAGGTGGCATCCCCTTAAACGCTACCAGACGAACGGACCTACACCAAGTCGCTACTGATTTCGGAGTGGATGTGGCCTCATACGCATCGATTTAAGACTTGTGCTCGGAATAAACCGGAAATCGAGGCGATATTAAGGAGGTAACGCGATGTTGAGAATAGCAATTGTTGGCCTCGGTCGGGCAGGAATGCGCCATGTCGAAGCTATTCAAGAACTGTGTCGGAAAATCACAGTCGATTGTCTCGTTGATAACGACCCTGACCACCTGAGAGAGAAGGCAACAAAACTCGACATTGAAAAAATGTATACCGATTTTCACCATGCGCTCGCTACCCCGATGTGGATGTCGTATCGATCTGTACCCCTCACAATCTACACTGTCCGATTGCCTTGGAAGCCGCGGCTGACAAGAAACACACCCTCTGCGAAAAGCCGATAGCAATAACTGTAGCAGATGTCACGCGCATGATTGACGCCGCGGAAACCAACGGTGTGAAGTTGGGCTCTTCAAAGGCCTTTATTAGGTGGATTCTCTCCAAATGACTCCAGATTGTATGGCATGTTAGGTAATGTCTAGGAACGGTGTTTGGATACATGGGATAACAATTTTATCCAGAAGCCCGAGGCAAAATCGCCTCGTCAAAAGGAATGTACGAGTAATCCAACTATGCGGTTAATATGCGATATCCCTTTCCCGCAAAGAGTCCTATAATAATCCATATTGCGCCAATAACGTACTCACCTAGAATTCATCCCAAGAACATAGGTCTAGCCCGGCTGTACGTTTTAAGTCCACTATACTTTAGTGTTAAATATTTAAGTAACCAACCGAGAAAAATAGAAAGGAAAAACATCTGAATCCCCCAACTGCTCCCTGTCGTACACCCAATTGGATGCAAAGGCCACCATAAAAACCGGTGATAGATTAACGTTATAGACAACGTACTTATGATCCCTAACAGAAAAAAACCTAGGTTCGTTGGGTCCATATCAGCAGGATAAATCAGTCGTGATTCCAAAACGCGAAAACCTGTACGCCCTACCCAAGAAAGACCGAGTGTATTGGCACCAACTTTACAGGTGAATCTCAAGAAGAAATAGCTTGAAACAGGGAGCACGATAAAAATAGCCGCTATCATTGCCATTAGTAATGATATGCTCTTGGTCTTCTTCTCATTGGAGAGTTTAAATGTGTTCATAACATGAGGCATTATTAACTGGGTGAGATCTGTCCTGAAGCCTCGGGCCTGGAAGGTATTCAACGTTAAGTTGTAAGCCCCAATTCTCCGATCTCCAAACATTGTCCTCAACAGCATCATCGGTCGAAAAGTAGGATGCACGATGAGAACCCCTGAACTAGAAACCTGCCACGTAAAAATCACCCACATAATCGCAGAAAACGAAGCAATCGACAACGCTACCCAAAGAGAAATCCCCATAAGCTGAGATAATATAATCTGAATCAGAAACATCAAAAGTAATCCCAATAATGCCCAATGTTCGTCTGAAATAAATTCTCTTTCATTCAGGTTCCGATTCTTTGATACTGCGACAAACACGGATTGCATAGTTACCAGAAGTCGTTTTCTCGCCTGCCATCCGATCAGACACATAATTACCAGAAAGGCTCCCATTTCTTGATGAGAAGCGAAACTCCGGGTAAAGCCGAATTCTCCCGGAGAACTCGGCATCGGCAAGCCAAGAGAAACAAAAACAAAGCATTCAAACTTATAAAAAAGGTAGAAAAACCAGATACTGAAGGAAACCTGTTCTGCTAGGAGATACGTGATACCAATCACGGAAAGATGGATATCCAGAGGCAGCGGGCGTATTGCAGAAAAAGGTTTTTCAGCGAGAAATGGATCAAGTGAAAAGCGAGTTGGGATCAGGGGGACTTGAGGGAAATAAAAGTGGAGACCATTGAAAAGATGTAATGTTCCGGCAATGGTGAAAGTAATCCACATCCATCGATTTTTGAAAAAAGTTGGGAATCGACCGCTATCTTGAGGAGAACCAATGATTTCGGAGGGTAACTGCACTAATGGGAAAGCCATCCGTTCATTTTGAATCCATTGGTGACGCAGAATAACGTTCAAGCATATCATTGCTCCATATAGCGAGAGTGCATAGAGCATCCAAATCAGCAGAGGGACTATCCAAGGATCCTACAATATTTCACCGCCCGCCATTCCTTCATAAAATCCCCTAGCAATGCCAAAATTTTGGGGTGCCAGCCAAACTGGAATATAAGCGTGAAATAGTTGGTGCCATTGATTTTCAGGTGTGGCGAAATAACCTGGAGCGACGAGGGCAGGGAGCAAATACTCAACAAATGCTTTGGAAGGAATGCTCGCTGAGACACTCATCATCCCCCAGATGACCACAAGTTCACCTGTACCTAGACTCAGTTTCGGAATCTGACGTCCGAGCCCCACACTAACGCATATTAGGCAAATAAGGACAAAGAGTGGTCCAATGGGAAGATGATTACTAGCGAGATAGGTGTTGCGCACATAGTGATTGTTGTAGGGCGTGATGATACAAAAAAAGATGACACAGAATAGGCCAATGGCAACTGCTTTAATGGTCAGACTTTCATGAGCTATAGCCGCACCTCATAGGTCCCTCGAAATCTGGGAATTGCTGGTACCAACAGACTAGTCCACCGAAAACTGGATAGCAACAATGAAAGATTGTCGGTTATTTTATCAGTTACTGCAGCGACGGAAGTTACTGGCGGTTATTCATCTATCGATGTTTAACCGTGATGTGCTGTTTCTGGCAAAATCGGCAGAGGTAGCCGGAGACTTAAACAGCATTCTCATCCAGTGGGAGATCTATTCTGGAGTTGCCTTTCCTCTGAGAAGCCATAAACGCCAGCAGGACTTCCAGTACCCGTCGGCCTTGAGACGGTGGAGAGCACGTTTCCCCACCCTTCTCCATTACTCCTATTAACTCACGGATGGCAGCTGGTGAATCAACGTAGGTATTATGCGGGCAATCAATCTTTTTCCCTACATTTTCCGTTTCGATGAAGGCATGCTGGTCGCTGACAGTGATGCAGCCTGTCGTACCGAACAGTTCCCAGTCCCGACGGCCAAACATCCGTTTGGCATTATTGTAAAATGCACGAACCCCATTCTTGAAATGGATATAACCTGACACCGCAGGCTCAAGCTCAGGGGTACGCCCGCCATCCCCCTGATAAGGCCAGTAGTCTTCGTATCCTTCTTCCAATTCCGCAAAGACCCACTGCGGTTCCGAATCCGCGAACATGCACATAGTATCGACCATGTGGGTGCCGTTCCGAAAGAGCATCGCTCTTGGTCCACCAAACGAACAGACTATTCGCTGGAGCTGACCGATAGATCCTTTGTTCAACTCATCCAAGACGGGGCGAAAGATAGGACGCCAACGGCGAGAATGGTTGATCGTCATCGCCACACCGTTTTGCTCCACAGTTTCAATCATTCGGTCCGCATCCGCAAGTGTGGTTGCAATCGGCTTTTCACAGAAAATGCCCCGCACCCCAGAGTTCGCTGCAAAAACGACAATGTCGGCATGGCGATTGTCAGAAGTCACAACGCTGAGGATATCTGGCTTCAGTTCATCAATCATCTGCTGATAATCCGTGTAGCACTTCAACGCTGGCAGAGACACCAACCAGACTTCTTTGAACTGATCCAACCGATCTCGACGCAAATCACAGGCACCGGCAACTTCTGTCTCTGGTAGAGCGGAATATGCGGCGGCATGGGAATGAGGTACAATCGCCCCGTACCCGGCTCCGCCATCAACCAACGGACGACCAGAGCCAATGCCTGTCAGGCCAACGATGCAGACACGATATTTTTTCATTTCATTCATGATGCTTGCTTTGCGTAATGTGAGAGAAAGGTAACAACCTATTCTGAACACAACTAGAGGGTGTGTCAAGCCAAAAATGGAGACAGTCTAGGATGTCATCGCTCGTCGGAGCTGAATGACGCGATTGCATGTGTGGAATACCAGACGACATCCAAGTGATTCAAAAAAGTGTCTATCACAAAAGCAGAAACGTTAGAAATAAACCACCATAAGGATACAGTAGATCGCCTCGAACGCATGAAAGACACTAACGGTGATGTTTTGAAACAGGGTCACCGATACATTCGCCTGAAAATCTAATTTCCAGTCCTCGATCAAGAATATCCGCCTACCCCCAACAGCATCTGTGCCTCAAAATCCGCTTCTTCCAGAAACGATTTCGTCAACCCATCTTCAGGTTGAGGACCACCGTGAGGCGACTTACGCAACCAAGTTGGAGTGTAACTCAAAATCAACATCCTACGTTTTGCACTTAGTGTCGGCAGTGCTCGGTGCCAGAGATTACCATGGATCAATACCCCGCCTCCTGCTTTGACAGAGACTTCCAACTCGCCCTCTATTGGTTCATACGTATCAAGTGGTGGCTCTCGATCCAACCAGTTGTGCGATCCAGGCACAACGGCCACCGGTCCAGTGTCTACGTTCAAATCGTCGAGATAAATCAAGCCATCAATGCAATGAGGCCGCGAAAACCACGGTGGCAGCGGATTGGGAACTACCCGCATATGCCGATGCCAAGGCGTCTGATGACAACGGTCGTCGCCCGGATAGCTAATTCGGGCACTCAGCCCTCGCAACCGGACCAGCGGTCCCATCATCGCACGGACAATCGACAACACCGGCTGAAACTTCAAAAGCTCCAGAAACACTTCATCCTTGTCCATAAGATGCCGTGGAATAAAACCCCAGCCCCGCTTTCCAGCGATGGCCATATCGCGGTTTTTCCACTCATTCTCCTCCAACCGATCCAGCGCATCTCGAAGCCGCTGGAGTGCGTCGCCTTGAAAAAGGCTTTCCCTAACCAAATAACCGGATTCGGCAAATGTTTGCAATTCCTCGGGGTTGGCCTGCACATCCACTTCCCAGTATCGTCCACTTTCATCCTGCTTACGGCTGTTGAGCACTTCATAACGGATTTTATGCCGATTCATATTCACCTCCACCAATACGATCTTTATATGCTTGTGACCTTAGAGCCTGTTTTTTTCATTCGGTGACTCACCACTTAAAACCACTACAAATCTACATCTTTAAGCCTCATCGGAGGCAGGATCTCACCTCAGATCAATCTGTGTATCAGTCGTATGTGCTACCGTCGATCTTCATGTTTATTCGGCTAAGGCTTACCGATTTTTCTAGAGAGTTAAACCTCAGACTGAGATGACAGACCCTAAGCACTTTATCAAGTTTCCATGTGTTGTCGCTCAATTCCCGCTGTGAGTGGCGTCTCTTTATTCCCATAATCCAGATCCTATTCAAGCGACTCCCCACGCTGAACAATATGGATGTGTGTACTGGTCGTCAACCTGCATTCCCCCTGTACTATGCCCCGAGCACATATTCCAGCATCATCTCGGTGCTGGGGAAAATGCCATAACCAAAAATTGCTTCAAGAGCAGTGTACCCTTGCAGTATGATGAGTAGATGATCACCCGCCCCACTAGCTCTCTGGTAGAGAGAATATAGGAAGAATACCTCGAAACAAACGAACTTTCGACCAACCGCGCGCTGCTCGACGTTCAGCTTCTCGAGGCCGGCCGGATTGACCGAACCGCCATCGTAACGGGTGATTATCGAATCTTGATAATGTGAGACCGTGCATATGTCGTCGCCGAGGAAGTATGCATCGGACACCACTTTTCCCGTTTGCTGAACCTTGCCTTGAGTACGATGTCCCCCAGTCCAGCAGGAGAATCCGCTGTGACTTTTTAGGCACATGCCGCTGTTTCTACCAAACGTTGAGCCGCATGTTCTGCTCATTCCCTATGAAGTTGGTGCTTTGCTCATCTTCCGAGGAGTATTTCACCTGTAGCATATCCTGTCTTCCAACACAAATACGTGCTTGTAACAAGATAACACAAATACGTATTCATAACAGTATTCTGGATGGAGTATCTTCCTAATTCTGAACCGGGCACTTACATAAAAAAACGTCATTGCGGTTTATCTGTGCATGTACGACCGTTCCCGATTGGAATGCCACCCTCAGGTGAAGTTTGATGCATGATATGTATAAGCAAGAAAAATCAATGCACTCGCATCTAAGTCAAAAGGATAGATTTTATTGCTCATACAACACTCCTAGTAGATTTAATTCTGAGATTATTGAACTGAAGTTATCCAGTTCAAGTATACAATTAAGAATTAAGTAAATGGAATTCCATCACCGATTCCGGTGAATTCGATTTCCGTATTTAGGCGATAGCGATCTGGCCTTTGGACTAGTAGCGGTCGAATCCGAAAAACACCTTTCTCCCAACTATCCACAAGAGATTCGGCGCTCGGAACGATGTAACGAAGGGAGAATGCGACACGAGGCTGATCTGAAGCATTAGCATTAGATCCATGTACCACTAACTCATCAAAAAAGCAGACTTCGCTTGGTAACATCATATTGCCGGTGAATAACCGTTGACAGTGAAATGGAAATAACACAGAAAATCCCGTTTTCGCAAATCATCCAAATAAAATATCAAAGGTTTGGGATTTCGTGTCCAGAACACGATGGCGATTACGTCAGATGGGTTCTGAGAAATCCAATAGACACGTCCCCCAAACGGATTCAATTAGTGAAAAAACTCCTTCAATGCGGTTTATTAGCCACTTGCTGTAGAAGGCGGGTGTATCTGTATAGTGCTGGCACCGATGATTTTCGCCATTATGGATAAACTATTTTTGCTGAATATTTCATCATATTACAAAATCGTATCATTGTGTGCCTGCACTATTCATCAACCCCAATTACTCTGTCAACCAATCTGTCTCTTTACCCCAAAACATTAATCGTGTTAGAATATTCCATTAACTCGACTTGGTTATTCCTTCCGATATTAACAATTTAGCATTGAGAATTGTAATGACCTCAAGATACAAATCAATAATTTTATGGATCAAAAAGTCCATAATGCCTATGCTCTTTTTAGTCTGTTGCGTTCTGACAATTTGTGCATGTGATACAAAAAAACAGTATTCGTCGGGAAAAGAGAACAAAAAAACAAAGATATCTTTCTGGAATGGATTTACTGGTCCCGATGGGCAAACTATGTGGCAAATCATCAAGAAATTCGAGCAGGATTTTCCACAGTATGAGGTTGAAATGGAAATCATTCCGTGGAGCACCTATTTTGACAAATTGATGGTTTCTCTGGGCTCAGGTAAGCCTCCAGATGTCTTTATCTTACATGAGAATGAATTACTCAACTATGTTCAGCAAGATGCCATTCGGTCACTAGACAATTTGGTAAGTGGAGAACGAGGGATACCTGTTTCTGATTGCTTGGCTCCTATTTGGGAGCGGGTTACTATCAATGGCAACATTTATGGAATCCCACTTGATTGTCACAATACTGCTGTTTTCTACAACAAAGACTACTTTCGCCTGCTTAATGTCCCCGTACCTGAAAAACTAGAACGACACAATTTCTTTTTGTTGGCTAATCAATTGACTGTTGATAGAGATGAAGATGGAAATCCTGAAAAATGGGGTTTTGTTTTCGGTGGATCGGTACTAAAGCACTTCTATACTTTGACCGAACAGTTTGGGGGACAGTTTCTAGACCGAAGGACAGGAAAATGTTTGATCGACCAGCAGGCTAGCCAGCAGGCACTCCAGATTCTCTACGATGCAATTAATAAGCATGGCTACATGCCCAATCCAATTCATGACGGATCTAATCTATGGCAAGGGTTTCTACAAGGCCGAATCGCGATGTATGCCGAGGGGATCTGGATGATGAATGGGATGAAAAAACTCGCTAGCTTTGAATGGGGTGTCTTACCTTATCCACAGTTGGGTAATCGCGCGGCAGTATGGGCCAGTTCGCATGTAATGTGTTTGCCACGGTTCAGCGATACCATCGACTGGGAGGCAGCATGGACTCTTCTGACCTATCTGTCCAATCATGGTGTCACATGGTCAGATGGAGGCCAATTACCAGCTAGATACTCGCAGTTGAGTTCGCCAGATTTTACAGAGAAAGCACATTATCCTGTCTTCGCCGCACAGATACCACAGGTCATTTTCGGGCCGAACGATCCCAACATCATCGAAATCCAAACACGCGTTGAGCCTTGTTTGCTTTCGGCCATGTCAGGCCAGCAACCAATGTCAAAAATGGTCGATGAGATCAAAGTAGCAGTCGAAAGCATTTTACGAAGGAGTCTTGATTGAAAATCGATCACGACCATCGTTCATTGTTGATTCAGCCTCTGATTAATTTTTCCTATGTTGTTCCTTATCTGCTCCTATTTTTTTGCTGGCTGGTGATCCCAATCGCGACGGGATTCCTGATCAGCCTGACCAAATGGACGTTCATCTCTGGCAAGTACCAGTTGGTTGGACTTAGAAACTACAAGGATGCCTTTGCAGATGAGCTCTTTCTAAAAGGCATCATCAATACTTTGTATTATACTACCATGACTGTGATTGGAGGGAATCTAGTTTCCTTTTTCTTGGCCTACGGACTAACAAAAGTAAAACGCTTCAGGAATGTGTTTCGGAAAATTTTCTTCGTTCCCCTTTTGCTAAGTGTTGGCACAACAGGAATTATGTGGCAGTGGTTGTATAATACCGATTTTGGGATTATCAATTACTACTTGAATTTCTTGGGCATCAAGAATACCAACTGGCTAGGAGATGCCCGGTTCAGCATGCCAGCAATTGCGTTGATGGCAATATGGGGCAGTTGTGGATTCAATATGCTGATCTACTACGCTGGCATACGAGAAATCCCTTCAGAACTGAAAGAAGCCGCCACCATTGATGGAGCTAGCGGGATCCAGATGCTGAGATCGATTATTTTACCCCTGCTCCTCCCCAAGATCCTTTTTTGTCTGGTTATTTCCACCATCAGCAGTATTCAGGTTTTTGATCGCCCCTATATGTTGACAGGAGTCGGCCCTTATTTTTCCAATTACACTGCAATCTTTCACATTTATTACCAAGCATTTCGTTACTTTCGTATGGGATATGCATCTGCCTGTGCGTTTGTCTTGGCTCTGTTAATTCTTATTTTCACCATCTTGCTTTTCCTGATTCTGGGTAAACATGAGGAATACCATTGATGAAAGACTCGAAAATCTCTACCATCATCTGGAATATCCTACTAGTTATCTGCGCTATACTCATGTTGCTTCCGATCTTCTGGATGTTGGTAACCTCCTTAAAACCAGCGGAAGAGGTTTACCTTTCCCCTCTTCAGATTCTTCCTAACAAATGGCAACCGTTCAACTATATTGAGCTGTTTCTACAGCCGGGAGCCCCATTGGTTCGATGGTTTTGGAATAGCGTCTTTTTGGCCATCGTTACGACGATACTGGTCGTCTTTATTTCTGCTCTGACCGCCTTTGCCTTCGCTCGGTTGCAGTTCCCTTTTCGGGACCACTTGTTCTTCATAATTGTTGCCGCTATGGTGGTTCCTGGACAGGTGACGCTGGTACCAGTCTACATTATTCTTCAGAAACTAAGGTGGATTGACACCTATTATGCTCTAATTATTCCCAGTCTGGCTAGCCCATTCGGAGTATTTCTGCTACGTCAGTTTTTTCTGAACATGCCGAGCGAAATCGAAGAGGCTGCTCGAATCGACGGTTGTGGTGACTTCCGAATCTTTGTCCAAATCATCCTCCCATTGGCTAGACCCGCATTAACCACACTTGCAATTTTTACTGCATTGGGTAGTTGGAATGGGTTCTTCTGGCCACTGATTGTAACAAACAGCCTGAACATGCGAACTTTACCCATCGGGTTGGCCATTTTAAACGGACAATGGTGGTCAGAACAACATCTCCTGATGGCCGCAGGCTTTACCTGTGGGTTCCCGATCTTTATCCTCTACCTACTATTCGAAAACCAGATTGAAAAAGGCGTAACCGCTATGTCATTCCGGTAGAGGTGTATTTAAGAATTCCTTATGCTCAAAACATGATTTTACCGTTGTATATTTGCTGGTTCATAATTAAACCCTTTCAGCAAGATAATGTGTTCTTGGTCAATGTGATTTCGATCTGGGGTATAGCCTGTTTTAGGTATCCCCAGATCTCATAATCTGACTTAGGTTATTGACAAACTGGCACGCATATGGGATCTAATCCTTCCCGATGCCACCCGACTGGCTCGCCGGTGACCTACTGATTGTGAATCAACATACCTGGTATAAAATATCAGCTGATACTTCCACCCAGGACCATTGCGATATCTTCAACAAGTATTGTGTGGTCAACGTGCCCCGCCGTGGGGTACGATCCACAAAATCACGTAACTCTTGGTGCATTGAACGACGCTGGTAAACGCCTGACCCCTGTTTGTTTCGATCAACCCAGCACTACGACACACTTACTCATCGATTGTTCAACCGGCCAAGAGTCAAAATTTCTGATTCTACATGACAATGAAAATGATCGTTTGGAGTTGCCTTATGAAGAGGAGCGGGAGGCATTATGCCATGCTAAAAAAGAGACACTAAAAACTCATTATATCGAGATTAAGGTTGAGACAAGACCGAAAACCCGTATAATAAATTCCAATACGTAGAGTAGGAATGCTGCTGACCCGACAAGCGTCAACGTGTAACATCGTATTATGACTAAATTGATAAGTAGAATCTGATGGTTATAATTCACAAATCCCTTACTGACAGGCACTAAGTCTACCTTTGAAATCAAGGGACTTATACTCCTAACACCACTAGAGAAAACTAAGGATTAATAAGGAGATCGTTATGGATAGAAAAGCAATGACCAACGAGGAAAATTATCATTTCGATGTGGCGGGTTATTTTATTGTCCCTGGCGTCTTGACTGTGGCCGAAATAAAGGACTGTAACCAAGCGCTCGATCGGCTGGGGGCCGTCGACGGGACACTGCAATGTACGGTGCCTTCCTGTACTCCCCTGCTTGCCCTGCGCGACCATCCTGTGCTGGTGTACTACCTAGAGCAGATATGCGGCGAGGGTTTTCGACGCGCCTGATCGGTCTAGGAGCGGGACAGACAGAGCCCCTCCTATCAGAGGGCAGCGAATGGCAGGATTGGTCCCGAGCCTATCGTCAACACAACGGGATCCGATTTTGTCAGGGCGTGCGGGCACTCTGGGCACTAGTGGACGTGAAAGAGGACGATGGGGGATTGGTGGTGGTTCCAGCCAGTCACAATAGCTCAGTAGACGCACCACAGGAGCTCGTGCATGGGACCGACGATATGGGATTAGTCGTGCAGCCAGTTTTGCAGGCGGGCGATTTGTTGCTTTGCGCAAGTTCGGTCATGTGGGGAATGCGCACCTGGCAGGAAAAAGGACCACAACGCTTGTTTGAATGCGGGTATATAAGCGCTGAAGTGCGCCCGTCCACCGAGACTGAAATTACCGGCTCCGAAAGTACAATGCCTGAATGGACAGCTGAGCTGACGCCGGTGCAACGCGCCGTTCTACACAACCCGAACCGACCCTATCCACCACCCGTGGTGCATTCGGACGGCAAGACCACCCGGCTCGCAGAGAAGCCTGGGATTTTTCACCCTTCGACCTATACCCACAATCCGGATTCGGGAATCGACGAGAAGGAATTTTTCCACTGGGACTTGTGCGGCCACTTGGTGTTGCAAGGGGTGATGGATGCTAACTGGCTAGAGGCGGCAAACGAGGCGATTGAGGCCAACGCCGACCAGGTTAGTACAGGAGGATCCGCCGCAGGCGACTCGAAACCATTAGCGGGTACTGGAGTAGGACGGTCGTCGATGGGTGAGCCGTGGAAGCTGCCTACACCCCATGGCGAGCTGTTTCAAAGGATGATCGCCCATCCAGCCCTGATTCAGCGCTTGAATTGGATCATGGGCAGTGGTTTCGAATGTATGCTGTGTAGTGCATTCTTGTCGGGGAAAGGGTCATCCGGACACTCTTTGCACGCCGCTGGTGAACCAGCCAAAGTGACCAATCACTACCGCCAGCAAAATGGCCGCGTCTACAGTGAGTACGTCAATGTGGCTTGGCAATTGCGCGATGTCACGTTGGCAGATGGAGGATTTGTCTGCGTACCAGGTAGTCACAAGGTTAGTTACCCTATGCCCGAAGGAATTAGAACCTGCGATGACGAAATGGAATTGGTTCGGCACGTGGAGATGAAGGCGGGTGATGTACTCCTTTTCCTAGCGTCGGCCCAGACCCACGGTGCCTATCCCTGGACGGGGGAACAGAACCGTCGAATGATCTTTTTTCAGTACCGGTCGCGGAATTTGTACGTTCCCTAAGCGGATTTTACTTTCAATTAGCAAATCTCTCACAACCCAATTACCTCAACACAGTAATCGTGTTAGAATGCCTCATCTTATTGGCTTAGCCTAAGCAAGAAATCTGAAACACAATTGTTAGTATTCTGTTCTTGCCTCATCAGGGCTAGAACGTTTCAACAAGTGTAACATAACTTAGTAGGTTCTTAACATTTTGCATGTTCTACAGTTGAAATGATTGATACTTCGTTTCTATTTATTAAGATGAACTTCTTGATGTCAAATCCAGTGAACCTAGCGAACTTTATAATGAACATAAAATTCATCTGCTTAGTTTTGAGGTAAGTATTGAACAAGTCATCTAAAGAATTATTGATTAAAGCGGTAGAAATTAATCCCGAAGATGTTACTGCACATGGAAATCTGGGTAACATGTACTTTAATGAAGAGAGATATGAGGAAGCGATAGAGGCTTATCAGAAAATAATACAGATCAATCCTGAGCAAGTTGCTGCATATAACAATCTAGGTAATGCATATGCTAAGCAAGAGAGATATGAGGACGCAATAGAAACCTACGAAAAAGCAATACAGATCAATCCTGAGGAAATTGCTATATATTGCAATCTAGGTGATGCATATTCTGAAAAAGAGAGATATGAGGACGCAATAGAGGTTTATCAGAAAGTAATACAGATCAATCCTGAGGAAACTGCTGCATATAACAATCTAGGTAATGCATATGCTAAGCAAGAAAGATATAAGGACGCAATAGAGGCTTATCAGAAAGTAATACAGATTAACCCTGAGGAAACTGCTGCATATAACAATCTAGGTAATGCTTACTCTGAAAGAGAGAGATATGAAGAAGCAATAGAGACTTACGAAAAAGCAATACAGATTAATCCTGAGCAAGTTGCTGCATATAACAATCTAGGTAATGCATATGCTAAACAAGAGAGATATAAGGACGCAATAGAAACTTACGAAAAAGCAATACAGATTAATCCTGAGCAAGTTGCTGCATATAATAATCTGATTAATGCTTACAACAGAACTTTGCAAAACCAAGTTAAGAAGAAACCGTTCGGATTTTTCAGAAAATTATTCAATATTTTGAGAAAATGATTCCCCTCAAAAAATTCGGTTGTGAGTTCGTGATTGCCGGTCGCATTTGTCTAGACTGTAACACTCTTGAGGTGAATTATAATAATGTCGGACGTATTTATCTCCTTAGTTGATGATCAGGTTCAACTCTCAATTGAGAGCAAGAAAGGCGAATAATCTAACTGGCAGAAACAAAGACAGAAAATTTCTCTAAATCTTGTATTTTAGCTTTTAATTTAAATACAACAAACCAAATGCTACATACCATCAATTTTCCTGACTTTTAGTTTGAATTTAAATCATAAAAATGGGCTGTTGGACTACTCAAACAGTCATACCACGGTTACATGACAGTGTTTTATCATGGGATTTTTTGAGGGGAAAACAACAGAAAAATGGAAACAATGAAGCCAAACCCCAAGAATATACTAATCTGGAGTCTGATACTTGTCAATGTTTGCAACATCTGCCAATTTTTGCTAGATTAGAAAAGGAAAAGAGGAGAAGACAATGAACCCGAACTACCAACCGCTAGTTGAAGTCCGACAGACGCTTCGGGTTAAATGGTACCGATGCCCTATCGAGCCAACCAAGCTACGTGAGTTGATGAAGCGCAGCGACTTACAGGGATGGTTCCAAGCCGTGGGGCATTTGACCCTGTTTGCCGGCACTGGCATCCTGAGTTACCTCTTCTGGTCGCGGCAGATGTGGTTCAGATTCGCCGCCGTGTTGTTCACCCACGGAACGATCGGCAGTTTCTTCACGGGGGTGGCTCCGCATGAGCTCGGTCACGGCACTGTGTTCCGCACTAAGTGGCTCAATAAGCTCTTCTTGTACCTATACAGCCTCTTAAGCTGGTGGGACCCCTTTGATTACGCCATGAGCCATACCTATCACCACCGCTATACCCTGCATCCCGAAGGGGATCGCGAGGTGCTGCTGCCTCTCAAGCCTTCGGTAGAGCCCACCTTCCTGTTGCAGATGTTCACCGTCAATCTTTTCACTCAACCAGGAAGGACCTTCGGCAAGGGCGGACTCATTCCAACGATCATCACTACCATCAGGGTGGCCCTTGGTGTGAAAGCCTCGACAGAGATACCGAGTCGTGAGTGGTTACAGGCCTTGCACACTGACCAACCGCACGAGGCACGCAAATCAATGTGGTGGTCACGAGTGACGCTTCTGTTCCATGGAGCGGTAGTCACGGTGTCGGTAGCCACCGGTCTGTGGGTGTTACCGCTGCTTATTACCTTGTTTGCGTTTATCGGCAACTGGGGACGCTACTTTGTCGGCTTGACGCAGCACTGTGGCTTGAGCGACGACGTGCCAGACTTCCGAAAATGTGTCCGTTCGATAACCCTAGACCCGCTTTCAGAGTTTCTCTACTGGAGGATGAACTGGCACACCGAGCACCATATGTACGCTGGTGTCCCATGCTACAACCTAAAGAAGGTGTATCGAGAAGTGGCGCAAGACATGCCAAAGCCACGTACCCTCGTCGGTGCCTGGCTAGAGATGCGGGAGATATGGAAGCGGCAACAGACTGACCCGAGCTACCAATTCGACACACCGCTACCCGAGACGACGGGTAGCCTCCATAGAAACACAACTGATGAGCTCGAGCATTCGATCGGTGAGCTGGCACCAAAAGGTCTAAGATAAGCACGCACATAGCATAATCTCCACCTCCCACCAAGCGGAGAAACGGATACCTACGCAACAAGCAAAATGATTACGGCTTGCGAGCTCTTCTGCTTAATTTCATGTAAAGGATACGAAATACCGCTGTGGGGTAAGCCTTATCCTCATCGATTGATCCTTCTTCTTTAAGTTTTTAACTTAAAGACAACAAACCAACTTGAGCCCTTGACCAAATATCCCATCAACAGATTAATAATGAATAAAACCATTACGATTTAGCCACATGGAATAATTCCTAGCAGTAAAAAAACTATCGCTGTTAGTTACGACCGCAGTCCATAGTCCTGGAAAACTATCCGCCTTTATCCTTGCTGATACTGTTAAAAACCCCAGTGATATTAAGAGCCGTGGAATTTGAGCTTACATAACCTCCATCACCGTCCAAACAGTCAGAATACTATAGGAATATAAGGCACTTGTCTCTGTTGGTAAATAGATCTTATAAAAATTTCTGGCATACTCAACCTTCACTCTGATACCATTATGGGTAGTTGGTTTATTTCAGTAGTAAATAAGCATAATGCTTTAGAAAGTGACAGCTTAGTAAATCTAAGCTTGGCTGTTTAATTAATAAGGAAAAAGTAGGATCTATGGAAACAAAAACAGGTAGTGTTAAATGGTTTAATGATGCAAAAGGCTACGGATTTATCACTACCGATGAAAATGAAGACGTCTTTGTTCATCATTCTGAAATCCAAGGCTTAGGATTCAAATCACTTGAGGAAGACCAAAGAGTCGAGTTTACAGTTGAAACAACAGATAAAGGTCTTCAAGCCAAAGGCGTAGTAAAACTCTAGCATTCAATAAAATTAAAGCACTAAAAGCGATCTCGGAAACACAAACCGAGGTCGCTTTTGTCTTTTGACCTTTGATTCCTCTCCACTAGACTCAAAAGAATGCGACAAGCGGAATTTCTTAATGCCGTATGCATGCACGAAAGGAATGTACATTCATGACAACTATCTCACAAAAAATCGCAAAGCCAATTATACGCAAAAGTCAATCGGTCCCAAAGCCTAAATTTGGGGATCGATCACCCATTTGGGCAATAGTTGAATAAGGTGAACAAGCGGAATTACCACCTAGAACCGTGACTCAGGTGATTGCATCAGGTGAGCGTGTGCAATCGCTGGGGGAGGAAATCGCGAACAGTGTAAGCCACGGGATCGGCTTGCTCACAGCCGCGGCTACTGCCCCGGTCCTCATCGCAGATGCAGTCCCAGCAGGAGCGTCTTCACTTTCACCGTAGGCCTATTGTATTTGGCATCCATGCTCTACCACGCGTTCCCTCCGAGCCGGGCCAAACAGGTATTTCAGGTGCTTGACCACAGCGCGATCTTCCTCTTGATCGCAGGCACGTATACGCCATTCACGCTTGGTGTTCTCCGCGGCGCGTGGGGTTGGAGTCTCTTGGGACTCGTGTGGAGCCTCGCCCTGACGGGTGTCGTTCTCAAGACGATCTCCGGTATCCGCTACCCAAGGCTCTCGATGGGTCTCTATCTAGGAATAGGCTGGGTCGCCCTCATCGCAGTCAAGCCTCTTTGGCTTCTCATGCCCGCGAAGGGACTCTTCTGGCTCCTCTCAGGAGGCGTCGCATACACGGCGGGAACCGGATTCTACGCAGCCAAGCGCGTTCGGTACAGTCACTTCGTCTGGCACCTGTTCACCCTCGCAGGCACGGCGTGTCATTTCGTCGCAGTGCTGCGCTACGCAGTCTAGGCCGTCTTTTGATTCAAGCGTCGGGTGTGAATATGGCCCTAAGCCGTTGTAGGAATGAACACTGACAAATCTCGGCTGCCGCCGATTTTTGCGACCGTAGGATTACAGGACGACCATGAGGTGTTCGTCTGCGGCATTGGCATTAGGTTAGATAGGAAAAGGAGCAGTGGGTGCGGCGATTCCGGATTTAATCTAACTATTCAGGAGAAGCCACTACGACTCCTCCTGACTCACAATCTGTTCTAATCTGCCTGAGCTTCTTCCTGTAGCGACACACGTGTCCACTGTATTATTTGACAAGTGCAAACTTCATCCTCCACGAGAAACTTGGTAAATACTCTTCTTTGATCAGAGAAAAGAGTCATACGAAAGTCTGAAACCACGTTTTTTTACGGTTACATCACGGTTACTCTTATGAGGGTTTCCTCTGGTTTCTTATGAAAGAAACAATAGAGGTTTGGTGCAAATGTTGTAGCCAAAGTGCGGAAAGGCCGAAACACCGAATCGACAGAACATAAGACAGAAAAATGACAGAAAACTTATCTAATCTTGCATTTTAGTTATAATTCAAAAACAAGTTGCTAACTCTAGGCTTAAATACAACACGATCAAACTATAGCTGGATCCTTACCGCGATAGAAGTCTAAATGTTTAAAACATTAGACTTTTGTACAGCTTCTTTCATAAACTCCTCTGATTTCATCTGGCACACAACTATTAGTGGTCTGCATGTAATCTGTCTTTCAACGCTTGGATAGCTTCGGCTGGTTCTGTCTGGTCTTCCGCTTGATCCAGTTTCATTGCGTCTTCCCTGGTCCACGATTGGACAAGCAACTACCTATCAATACTGATTTTGTTCTTTCATTCTTTGCGAATTGGGACAATTTCAGCTTTATGTCTTTCGATGTTAAACCACCATTTCCCGTTGGTTCCACAGTAAATGCCGTTTTATATAGTGTTGCAAAACAAAATCTAATCCCCATGTCAGCTGACTTTCCTGCCCTTTTGATTCGGTCTTGACAAACCAGTTGGAAACCTAGCTAACTTGCATCTTTCGCGCATTTTGGGAATGACAGCTTGATAAATGCTATTGTCCTGTCGTGGCTCAAAATCGCATTTAGTCGCATTTAACACTGATTGGACTCTCGGTATTGTTTCGTGCCTTGTTGGTTTTCTGATTGGTTACGTGAGAAAAAAGAACGAAGGTGAGGTGAAATGAGTCTGGTTCGGCTTCCAACAAACACTAAGCGTTTCCACACCTTAAATTCCGTCTTTGAGCACGACAGGATGTTTATTCAGCAATACAGTATAGGTACTTGTGTCCCCGCAGATAAAGTTCTTGATCGATGATAGCTGGGGAGGCGTCAAAATTGTCATCCAGATGGTTCTCAGCCAAGATCTCAAATTCGACACCATGTTTCAGCACGGCTGCATTCCCATCACGACCGACGAGGTAGATCTTACTGTTGGCACCAACGGGTGAGGCATAAATGCCCTTGATATTGCTCAGCCTTTCAGGCCCATAGTGGCGGTTTCCGGTTTTCGAGTCAAAGCAGGATAGAATAGCTCTGTTGTTTTTCAAGGCGTAAAGAGCAGTGCCGTAAAGTAAGAGCGATGGTACATACGGAGCGTCTTTATCCCGTCCCCAAACGATGGCCTTTGTACCCGTAATGTCGCCCTTGGATCCCGTCACGCGAATCGCTTGCAGGATCTCGCCGTCGTACCCGCTGGCTACGTAAACAATCCCATTGGCAAAAACAGGCGACGGAATTGTGTTTTTGGATAGACCGCCTGCTTCCCAGATCTGTTCTCCGGTCAGGAGATCATAACCCCGCGTCCGATTGTTAGCACTGGTAATTACCTGTGGTTTCTCATCCAGCTCCACCACGATCGGTGTTGTCCATGTTGTCATCTCATCACGGTTGACACGCCATTTTTCAGCACCCGTCTTCTTGTCCAATGCAACCACAAATGATTGTCCTTCATGATCCCAGTTGATCACCAACGTATCGCCGTGTAAGGCAGGCGAACTTCCTTCTCCGAAGTCGAGAAAGATATCCATGTCTCCCAGATCTGTTTGCCACTTTAACTCCCCATCGAAATCGTAGCAGTAGAGACCAAACGAACCGAAATATGCAAATACATGCGTACCGTCAGTGATGGGGGATGGTGATGCCCAACTTCCATCACTGAAAGTTCCTTCATGCGGCAACGCTGTTCTGGCCACACGTCGCCACCGGATTTCACCTGTTTGTCGGTCGATGGATAAGACAACAAATTGCAGAGCATGCGTAACCGGAATGCCGGCATTTCGCCGCCATCCCGGCAACTGGTTTTCTTTCGCATCCAGTTCTTCCGATAAAATCTCCTCACCTGTTTTAATGGTGGTGGTAACAAAAATGGTGTTTTCCCAAATGATAGGCGAAGCGTGACCTCGACCGGGGATCTCGATTTTCCATCGAATGTTTTTGTCTTCGTTCCATTCCGTTGGCGGATTTGCATGCGGAGCAACCCCAGTAGCATCCGGACCTCGCCACTGATGCCACTGGTTTTTAACTTGAGGCGAATCTGCTGTCACCAACTTGTGTGTTCCAATATCCACAAGCAAATTCAGACAAATAATCAAAATCAAAATCTTTTTCATGTTTTTGTTCCTTAGTTAATTTTTGGCATTGATTCTACTTAATTTAATAATGAGTAGAAGCATATAGAATACCAATCCGGGTATTGAATAATCTCGCCGTCCGGTACATATCTTGCCTAGATGACTTCCGATAGATCTGCTAGATAAATTTGCCGGTCTCCGTTGTTAACTGAGTCAATAGTCACCCATTTCCCATCCGGAGACCAGCGTGGATGGAGGTCGCAACGGATCTCACCAGTGAACTCAGGCGCGGTATAGACGTGACCAATCTCGATCTTTTGATCACGATTCAGATGGTATAGTATCAAGTGTGCCATTCGTTCCGGCTCACGAGGGTATGTGTCGCATACAAGCCACGACCCATCTGGTGAAAAACAGGCATGTCCGTCATTCGGCAGTTTCCCTTTGCCAATCGGTTGGAAATCACCCTTACTGTCGGTGAACTCTACAAACTGCATTTGTCCCAGAACATTGGTAGACATCAGCATTCTTTTGTCGTCACGCCAAGCAAAGTGCGAAATCTTGTGACCAAACGGAATCTGGCATTGTAAATTCGACCCGTCAGGATTAACTGTCCACAACGAGGTATTAAACCCTCTTCCATTATGACGTGTGCGACAGAAGAAGAAGATTCGATCTCCCGGAGGGTTAAACATGATGTGGTTAAACCATGTCATCCCGCAATCTGCAGCATTGAGGTTACTATGTTGAAGCACCTCTGTGATAGATAGAACCACTTCCATTGATCCATCCCGAAGATCTATTAGAAAGAGCCCGTCATCAAGCGGAACAGGTTCCCATGAAGCAGCGTCGATATTGTTGGCGTATCCAACCACCTGACGACAGATCGACATGCGTGCGAAATTCAAACCGATAGCGTAGGGGGTAGCTGTCGAGACAGCAGCGATGGCACCTTGGATTGTACGTGACTCTCGCGTGGCCAAGGTGACGGCACGGGAAACCAGGCGATCATCATCCCAATCGTTGAAAGTCAGTTCTTCTCCAAAACCAACATCAATCCAGTGCATCATACTACCTTGTTGTAGATTGAAAGCAGAGGTGGATGCCACTGGCGTGAAATCGCCGGAGCGCTTATCGACTAACCCAACTTGCGCTATGTCAGTTGGTGTAGGTACATGCCTATGGAAGTCGGTCTCTAAAGCCAGATGGTAACGGAAATTTCGATCCCATGGGTTAATACCATAGTAACCAAAAAAATGATGTTTAGGTCCGTTTGAAAAAGGTTTAAGTGCCATACCTATGCCTCCGAATTCGACTTTAGCACAGCATGTATACTATGTCAACATCAATGGGTTGAAAGCAGATAAACGAACTCAATGACGGTTTTTTTATATCTGCCGAGTTGAAACCTGAAAATTCTAGTATTTCCCAGATTGCAATAAAAAAATAGTTGTCAATACCATTGCTTTGCTATAATTTCTATTCTGTAATCTAAGCTGAGTCGATATATTACAGTCTCAGAAGTCCTTAGATAAAACCTGGATGCCGAGGTGAACAAGATTCAGTGATCATAATAGGATATAATCTTATGTGTTGTAGAATTGGTCTAATCTTTTTACTCTGGGTCGTGCTGACCTTAGATCAAACAAAGGCGGATGAAACGTGGAAACGGCCATTAGCAGAAAAGGCTGAAACGATTGAGCAAGGAATTCAAAAACGTCACAATATTCTCGGACTTTATCCATCAATGGTAGAGATCCCGAGGGATAGTGATACCATCGACATCACCACAACCAACCCTTTTGCCGATGTACAACACGCTGTCTGCTGGACAGCAAATTATCTGGCGGGGCTTTCCTATCGGTACGCGTATCTGAGAAAGAGTAATAGCAATCCGGAAAAAATTGAAGAGGCTAAAGTTCGAGCTGACCAGGTCTTTGAATCTATCTATCGTTGTCAGCTAGTGACGGGAGTACGAGGTTTGCAAGCACGTGGATATTTTTTAGGACGTGGTGAGAGTTATGCGGAAAGACGGGGTTCGGATAAAATTCCGTACTGGCGGCAGGGTGAGATCGACGGCCAATCTTTTCGCTGGGTTGGTGACCCCAGCCATCACAACTATAGCGACACCATCCACGGTTTGGGGCAATACTACACCCTTGCTGCTGAAGGATCACAAAAAGAACGTGCCAGGCAAGCTATCGGCGCACTGGTTAGTTACTGGGTGGACAACGATCTGAAAATCGCCAAGTACGACAAATCGTTGCCGATGGTTCCGGTCTTGGGTCTGACCGATCACAAGACTTTGAACACACGGGTCATGATGGCTATCGCCGGTGCCAAAGTCGCTTACCACGCCACTGGCGAGGAGAAGTTTAAACAGATTTACGACCAATTGGTAGATCAGTACGGCGTAAGAAAACTGACAACCTTCTCCACCGGAAAAGATTTTGACGACGCTGAGCACGTCTTCTGTCATTTAGATCTCCTCTTTCGAATAGAAGACGATGCCAGTCTCCTGGCAGGCTACCAACAGGTAGCGGACGGCTTGTGGTGCAACCACAAAGACGATGCGCAAAGTCTCTTTACCTACATCTATTATGCCATCGTCCCCCAAGCAGAAGGTAAAGAAAAGGCTCTTAAGGAAGCTTTGTATACCTTACAGACCTTTCCTACCGATATGACTATTAAGCCGCGGATGAACAGCCTGAATCCGAATCTGAAGCCTCCGTATCCAACCTATCTGGCCGCTTGGGACAATGAGTACATCTGGAAAGCCAATCTCCTAAGAGCAGATGGTTGGCATAGCCGTATAGTTGTAGATGTCGCCGTTTCGCCTGAAGATCCGAAGGTCATTCTAGCTGTTGGCGAGGGGGGACACCTCTACCAATCACGCGACGGTGCATCTACTTGGCAAAACTGGCGTCCGATCGACCAGAACTTGACCAGCCATATCAAACGAGTTGATGTCGGAGGTAAAACTAGAATCCTTGCTGTCGCCTGCAACGATGGTTTTTACCTGACGACTTCCGGTGGTCGTTTATGGCATAAAATGGCTGTGCGTCTGGAAGGTGATACACCTGTTGATATCGAATTTGATCCGAACAACTTCAATATCCTTTATGCGGTGACAAATCAGCACATCTATCGATCTCAGGATTATGGTGAAGAATATCTAGGTCAGTCTTGGCAAAAACTGTCTACAAGTCTGCCAGTACTTCAGTCTCCGACATTTCTGGTGGCGCACGGTTCACCCACCCAGTTGTATGCCATTTCCGAAAGTCGCATTTTCAGCCGCCGACTGGATAAAATCCCCTGGATCAGAGGTCGAGATTACAGTTTTCCCCGGTACGGTCAGGCTTATCCATGGATTGTTGCTGATGCTGAAAATTCAAGTCATATCTGGGTTGGTTACAAAGTAAGTTCTGATGATATCGGGTCTTTGTCAATCCTGCAGGAAAGTCACGATGCCGGCCAAAGCTGGTCCAACAACGTGAAAGACATTTTGCGGATTTTGGCTGAAAAAGGGATGCTGGGTGTCATAAAGTTAGGTGTGATGATGCAGCTGGACCAGACGGTTATTGGCTCCAACAATCGATTCTTCGCCATTACTGACCGTGGTGTTGCCCACAAACAAGCACTCGGCTGGAAAAAGTCAACTACAGGCTTTAGCATTCCGCTAGTCAAGTCGTTGTTTGCCTCGAGTTATACCGACTGGATCTTTGCTGGGACACCCGGCGGGTTGTACATCTCCAAGAACCAAGGAAAAAGCTGGGAGGATGGCAACCTTTGGCTCCAGTTTGACCAGAACACGCGGCGTGAATTAGGAGGTGCATCGTTCATTGATGCCTACTGGCGTGCTCGATACTACGGTTTCATCCGAGACCAACAGGCTGAGAAGCCTTTCGATTAATAATTGAAAAACCAGCTGACCTCGGTTCTTTCTTTCCCTGACTTAATGATCCAATCGAACGGAATTCAGAAAAACTATACTGTTAAAATTTTGACAACGATTCAATTTTGGTGTAATAGAATGGCAATTGAAAGTCTGGTCTGAAAATCTTCATATAATTCATCAGAGGGCATTTTTCGCCTTGTGTTGCAAATAACGGGTAAAAAGGATCGATTCCATGAGAAAATTATGTTGTCTTCTACATGTGTTTTTCGTTGTTACGCTTGCGACGGCAGACGTTTGGAAGGAAGATTTTGACAATGGTATGCCCAAAGGTTGGGAACTGTTGTTGGCAAATGGAGGGTAGATAAAAAGGCTTTAACCGAAACCAGTAGTGAAGCTTATTCCAAGATTATGTTTGGTGATGTTGCTTGGAAAGACTATAGCGTTGCTGCCGATGTGACCGTAGGTAAGGGGAAACATCCTTGTAACCGCGTGGGTTTTTGATCAGGGCAGGCGAGAAAGGTGAAATGGCTATCGTTTCTGGCTTCGCGCCGATCAACACATGGGACAAGTTTCTCGCTAGATCAACAATAAATATGAGCACCTTAAAACCCCGATTCCACCGAAGGCCGAATCGGGCAAGACTTATCCGTCTGAAGGTTGTCGCCAAACAAAAAAACTTTCAATTTTTTTTAGATGGTAAGTTGCTGTTCGAAGGTGAAGACAAGGCACAACCGAGATTCCAACCAAACGGTCGTATTGGCTTGATCTGCCATGAAACCAATCCATATTTCGATAATTTGGTTATTGAAGGCGATCAAATTCCTGCTTCTCCGGTTACACCCATGGGAGAAATCTCTATTTATTGGGGAAAGATTAAATCCTTGATATCAACTTTGTAACTATACGGCGCATTACCAACACTTTCGCTGGTACCAAACACGACCAGATCGTCTGCCAGCCGATGAGCGGTCCAAATGCTATTTTCACTGATTTTGACCCATAATCTGTTAAAGACAGTAAAGTTGAGGGGAATAGTCCCTTTATAGTTTTGACTCTAGCAATTGTACCAGTCGAGAATACGAGTTCCAATGATCATAACCTTTGCAATCATTATCAGCGTCATTTTTGTTGCCTCTGTCCCTATGTGGATAGTTTGTGCGGCGATGTAGTCTAAAAGGGAAGCAGGCGAATTGAATTCTTCCAATAAAGTCAACGGTTATCAAGGTATCTGGTTCACGCTGGGTCAATTCTTCGAAGAGGGTGATAAGTATTCGGGAGGACTCGGCACTTACACCGCCAAGCATGTTCCAATGGCGGTTTATGCACCAGCTGTCAAAAAGACCTTTTTCGTTTACGGTGGCGCTAAAGAAGGTCAACGACACTTGTTGACGATGGCATCCTACTACGACCACCACCACCACCTTGTCCCTCAGCCAACGATTGTTCACGACAAAGACGGTGTTGATGATCCTCACGATAATTCCAGCATTGCGCTTGATGAGACAGGTCATATATGGATCTTCGTCAGTGGTCGTGGTCGTGGTCGTCCCGGCTTCAAGTATCGGAGTTTTGAGCCGTACAGCATCGAGAGGTTTGAGTTGGTCAGCGAAGAGGAGATGACCTATCCGCAACCATGGTGGCTCGAAAGCAAGGGGATCGTCCATCTTTTTACCAAGTATACTGGTGTGAGAGAACTCTACTGGAATACCAGTTCTGACGGAAAAAACTGGACTGAGCATCGGAAACTAGCTGGGATGGGAGGACACTATCAAACCAGCCATCGGCGTGGAGATCGGATTATTACCGCCTTCAACATGCATCCGGAGGGTAAAGTTGATGTCCGTACCAATCTCTACTTTGTCCAGACGGATGACATGGGTGCAATATGGCGGACGGCCGATGGTTCACCAATTGGTACTCCCATGACTGATCCACACTGTGGTGCACTGGTCAGGGATTTTCAAGCCGAAGGGCGGCTGGTTTATATGAAGGATATTGACCTCGACGCCAACGGTAACCCAGTGATTCTGGTAGTAACCAGCGCTAGTCATAAGCCCGGTCCAACGGGTGAACCACGGATCTGGATGATTGTTCACTGGACGGAACGTAACTGGGAATTTCATCAAGTTACTCGTTCAACGCATAACTACGATATGGGTTCGCTTTACATCGAATCATCTGGTACTTGGAGGATCATTGCGCCAACCGAGCCGGGCCCCCAACACTGGGGGACTGGCGGCGAAATGGCAATCTGGACTAGTGATAACCATGGGAAAACATGGGAAAAGACCAAGCAATTAACCAAAGATAGCAATTTCAACCACACCTATGCTCGTCGTCCGGTGAATGCTCATCCGGATTTTTATGCCTTCTGGGCAGATGGAAATCCGGACGAATTTTCTGAGTCGCGACTCTACTTCACAAATAAGGTAGGAGATACCATTTGGATCCTGCCGTACGTGATGACTCAGGATTTTGCTGAACCGAAACCAATAGATTGCCATCATTAGCTTCACTCTTTTGCAAACAATGCCTTAGAGATAAACTGGGTTTATAGGCTTATCTAAAGAAATGAATGTGATCGTACCACTGCCGATACTAAAATCTGACATTACTCAACTAATTTTCTATTTTGAGTCAAATGAGTAAGCCTAAATTTGTTAAACCTCGTTTAGAGTGTGTTGAAGTTGGAAAGACTGTAAAGTTGGAAAAATGCTAGCGGTACCAATACTCCCTTCTGAACCATTGCCGTCCGAAAGCCTAGATCCCATTTTGGACGACTTCTATCGAAACGGTGCTACCGTCATCCGCAACATACTTTCCCAGAAAGAATGTAGGCGGATGGTCGAGCGTATCGACGAGATCTTCGCCGAGCCCTACTTTGCGCAAATGCGCAACGTCAAAGTAACACGGCAAGAGGATAAAGATCCAATTGTCGTCCATCGACTTTTTGAATGCGACTTGATGTTTCGGGATCTACTGGTACGTGACCCCATCATCTCCATCGCTGAAGCAGTTTTGGGTGATCACTGCCACTGTATTGCCCAAGGCTGTATTCTGAACCGAAAAGACCTAGGTATCAATCGATTCCACACGGATGATTGCATTGAGTTTCCAATTGCTCCAGGTATGGAGAGGCATGATCCTAGACTCCGTATGCCGGTCCTTCGTATGTCGGTACAGATTGCGCTGACCGATCAGGATGAAGATGAGTATGGACCATCTCAGTTCATACCGGGTAGCCACTATTCAGGCAGTCAACCGAACGATCCTGAAAAACCAATTTTCGAAGGCCAAGGGCCAGTTTCATTGCTGATGAAAGCTGGAGATCTCTATCTGCTCAATGGCCAAACGTGGCATAGAGGTATCATTAACCAAACCGACCGCACCCGTTATCTATTTCACCAAGTCTACGGTCAACGCTTTGTTGCACAACGATTCTGGCCATATTTGAACTACCACATGCCCGACTATGTGCTGGAAGGTGCGGATGAACGCCTGCTTCGCGTGTTGGGTAAACATCCCGAGATGGCCTATGGTTGACCCTCAATCAAAGGCGTTTTAACACAAAATTTTCATTCTAAATTTAGCCATACGAGCCGCTAAAAACGTAAATAATTTGCTTGTCTGCTAAGCAACAAAAGTGCTATTGTCTAGTCAAGCGTCTATGACTGCACACAAAAATTGTCTTAGCTAAATTAAGTTTCACCAGATCCGATGTCCAATCAACCTAATATTCTCGTCCTACACAGCGACGAACACTCGTATCGCTTTCTCTCGAATCGTAGTCGTGAGCGAGGGGGAGAGCCTTGCCAAACTCCAACTCTTGACAACCTGATTACCCACGGCGCCAACTTCGACAAGGCGTATTGCCAGTTTCCGCTTTGTTCTCCTTCCCGGATTGCTATGCTGACAGGCCGCCATGCACACCGATGTGGGGCCTGGAGTAATGGTGCCATCCTATCTCCTGAATTACCGAATTGGGGGTCACACTTTCAAGCCAGCGGCTACAGCACTGCAACGGTCGGCAAGATGCACATCGGAGGGTCGGTTCAACATGCAGGTTTTGGTGCTCGACCTTATGGGGACTTCGGCGGTATGTGTTCTCATCAATACGATCCACTTAGTAGACACAACTCAACTAATGCCGCGGGCATGGACATGCGTTCACGCACTGCTGACGCTGGATTAAGCGAGGTTCCGGAATCCTTGCTTCAGGAAAATATGGTTGTCCGTGAATCACTGACGTGGCTCCGTGAAAATCGATACGATAATCCAGATCAACCGTGGCTATTGTACACATCCTTCAGCCGACCCCACTTCCCACTGACTGCTCCGCGACGTTTCTTTGACCACTATTATCAAGGGACCGTAACACCTCCATGGGTAGGTCGTACCGGAGATACTGTTAATCACCCCATGACTCTCGGTGCTATCAAAGGTTTCCAAACCGAAAAGATTAAGAACGAAGAGATGATGAAGGCACGTGCCGCTTACTTCGCTGCTGTAGATTTTCTGGACGAAGTGCTGGGAGACTTTCTGTCTCTATTAAATCACAATCGGTTCTTGGAAAATACTGTCATTATCTATACTTCTGATCACGGCGAACTCTGCGGTGAGCATGGTCTGTGGTGGAAAAACACCTGGCACGAAGCCTCCACTCGTGTTCCTTTGATCGTTTCGTTGCCTGAGCATCGCAACAGAGAATTACCGCCAATTGAAATTGTCGATCCCGTCTCGCTAGCCGATATTTTTCCGACACTTTGTGGTCTGGCCGAAATCACGACGCCAGAAGGTCTAGACGGGGTAGACCTATCTGGCCTTCTCCGAGGCGGCACCAACTCAGATTTGGCACAGCGTGCAGGTGTGATTACTGAATCGCTGAGTCCACGATGGGGAGTGGGTACCGAGTTTCGTATGATTCGATCTAAACGGTATAAGTACATCGCCTTTCGAGGCTGCGAGGATCTGGCTTTTGACCTGCAGAACGATCCCAACGAACAACACAATCTACTATCAGAAACCAAGACTGCTGATGAGTTGGTATCTCTCAAGGCAGCCGTTTTAGAAAACTTCGATTTTGACCAAGTAGAACAAATTCGCCAACAAGATATGACTCTACTTCAGGAAAGATATCCAATGCGAATCACCCCGAAGACACCTAACCAGATTCTTCTAGGCGATGGTCGGCTGGTCGAAGCTGATACCCCACTCTACACTCCCAATGTAGTAAGCAAAAACCCATCACTAGACTTCGATGACTATCCATAGCTTCATCGATCCAATCAGGTAGTCGTTATGGCATTCTTCCAACCCAATCTACTATGGATCTTCTGCGACCAACTCCGTTACCATGCCCTATCCTGTAATGGTGACCCAAATATTCAAACGCCAAATATAGATCGTCTTGCTTCCGAGGGGGTTCGCTGTACCAACGCATACAGCCACTACCCTGTATGTGTTCCATTCCGTGCGGGTTTGGTTACGGGGCAATATGCAACAACCTGCAACGTGCCTTTCCACGGAGATATTCTCCATCCTGGACATCACACCATCGCTGACTCGTTTCGAGATGCGGGATACCGCACCTCGTATGTTGGTAAATGGCATTTAGCTGGCGAGCGTGGGATCAACTTGGTGTCTGACGCAGGTTGGGCTGGAGAAGATTACTGGGTACATCCGGATAACCGAGGGGGTTTTGAAGATTGGTTTGGCTTCAACCTGTCCAATAACTTCTATCGCACCTTTTATTGTCATGGTGAGCAGGTTGAACCGTTTGAGCTGGATGGATACCAAACTGATGCCCTGACTAATTTGTCTCTGGAATATTTGAGTAGTTATAATTCCAACCAATCCTGGTTTCATGTTTTGAGTGTTGAATCTCCTCATCCCGGCACAGGCGGCAATCCGAAATATGAGGGTTTTCCTGTTCCTTCTCAGTATGAAGAGATGTTTGAACCGAGCATGATTGAATTGCGAGATAATGTCCCAACCGACAAGCAAGCTCAAGCTCGTCAAACGCTTTGCGGCTATTACGCCATGATTGCCAATTTGGACGATAACGTTGGTCGTATTTTAGATTGGCTAGATCAAACTGGTCAAATAGACCAAACACTGATCGTCTTCTTTTCTGATCACGGAGATATGATGGGCAGTCAAGGTCTGTGGCACAAACAGGTACCATACGATGAATCGATTCGTATTCCCGTAATCTTGCGCTTGCCAGAAGTGTTAGATGAAAGTAAAGTTTACACTGGTTTGGTAAGCGGCATAGATATATATCCGACATGTGCAGGTTTATGTCAGGTAAAAGTTGATCCTTCTGTGCAGGGAGTGGATCTATCGGGAGCAATAGACTCAACCGGCGGTTCAGAGCGGACAGAAGCATATATTCAGTGGATTGGACGTGGCCGTTTCCGTTTCGGAGATCACCCATACCGAGCCATTCGGACAGACCGGTACACTTACGTTGTTGGTCGTGACGAAAATTTTTGCCTACTCTTTGATAATCATGAGGATCCGCATCAAATGAACAACCTGTATCAGCAATTCGAAATCTCTCCCTTACAAGAAGCACTGCATCGACGCTTGGTCAGGACTCTTCTTCACGCTGGCGAATCGCGCCCCGATTTTATCTAGGAACATGTAGGTTTCCGATGCTGTTACCTCACATTTGGGTGATGGTCGATCAAGATTTGGAAGAATATCGAATTTCTTTTCTGATTTTCTTAGAAAGGGAGCGGTGTTAGTCGGGACTTAAATATTCTCAAGTTTTTTGTTTACAAAGTCTATCATAAGTTGATATTCTCTGAAAATCCCACACTAAATATATGGAGAGAGCTTTTTATGACCGCTGAAACCGTTGACATTCCGATGACTGACGAACAGCGTTTTGTCTTCGACCTAAAAGGCTGGATTTGCATCCCCAGCGTCTTAAGTGATGTCGAGACAGAAGCAATTCGCCAGCACATTACTCAGTTGAAAACCGATCCTGAATCCATCGATCCCCTTGAGCGCTATTCATTGGCAGGTCCAGCCCAGATTTTGCTCGATCACCCAGTTGTGGTTAGTGTCTTACGTGGTATCCTCGAGGGTGACCGCAGTGATGAATGCTACGGCTTCCGCTGTGAGAATAGCTTTTCCACCATCCGCAAGAAGGGACAGACCGGCCCTAGCCCGCACGGTGGACACTGGCACGGGCCACACGGCTATCGGGTGTATCGCGACCGCATTTACAGCGGCCTAACGCGGGTAGTTTGGGAACTCAACCCTGTCGAACCAGGCGATGGTCCCACAGCTTTCATCTCCGGTACACACAAGATGAACTTCTCTCTACCTGAATCCTACAACAAACACGACTCTCCGCTATTAGAAACTTATTCTTGCCCCGCTGGGTCGGTGGTCATTTTTACTGAAAACACTACTCACGCCGGTATGACTTGGAACTCAAACAAGCACGACCGGATAGCTATTCTGAACTGCTACAATGCAGGATTAGTGCAATACCACAAGATGAATCTGCCTTACGAGGTAGTCGCTGCTATGCCGCCCAAACGGCAAACCCTGTTCCGTGGTGTTTGGCAACACGATTTCGCCAACCAACAACCGAACAATTTCTTCAACGAAGAAAACATGACTCTTTAAACTACCTACTAAGCACAGCAGAAAGGAACACCTAAATATGAGTAATACGCCACAGTTATTACCAATGGTATGGGCAAACACGGATCTGGACACCATCGTTGGTACTTTTGAACAAGACGGGATAGTAGTGTTGAAAGACATGCTTTTCGGTGACCAGGTGACGGCGGCAGATCGGGTAGCGAACAGACTTCTGACCCAGTTGGACGAACGTCCCTGGGCTGCGGGAGAAGAGTACTGCCAACGATTTGATATCTGGACCAAGATCTTCGGTAATCTGGAGTCAGATCCTGACATACTAGTGCTATTTGAAAACGAAGTTATGCAAACAGTTACGGATAAACTATCAGGCGTGGGATCAGCCATTGGAAGCATTGGATCGTGGGTTACCTCTCGTGGTTGTGGACAGGCTTGGCATCAAGATTCTTGGAGCAGCGACCCCAACCTTTTCATCCTGAACCGGATAGTTTTTACTCGGAACTACACCCCTGAACATGGTCAGTTGCTATTCGTGCCCGGCAGTCACCGTTATGGAGATCTACCAACGGGAGATCCCTATGAGCCATTACCGAATCAGGTTGCCTTCACTCCGTCTGCCAATGCTGCTGTTTTTCTACATACCCGAACCTACCACTGCGTAACCAAGAATGCGACCGATGAACCCCGTATCCAGTTTAACCGAAGAGTGGTACCAAATGGGGTTCCGGGGAATTTGACATCTCGCGCACGGTTTCGTAATGGCACATGGGATTTCAGTACACAATCTACTTGGTAAGCTCAGCAGAAACCACTTATTTGAGCGGGGCTTCCAGTACAATTTGGGGATCGATTTTTCTGGGTTGGTTGTTCAAATATATTATCCTGAAATACGGCGAGATTGGTCCCTATCGCCACTTTCGTCCTGTCTTCTTGATATGGTGCCGGATGAAAGCCTCATCGGCAGCGTTTGGGTAATTGTGGGATCGTTTACTAGTATCGGCTATCGTATGTTGCCCAGTTAAATATTTTGTGTTGATTTAGTAAAACTACTGATTGCTAACTTGTCCTAAAACGATAATGAGTTCTCCCTTTAGATTGTATTCCCACGGTATACTTTTGTTTTGCATTCCATTCAAGTGCAAGAGATGATTCAGAAGATTAACCTTAGACAGAACAAACATCGAAGACTTTATAACGATTGGATTCAACTGTTCGCTACGTGACATCAGTGCGGATGAAACTCAAGGAACAGCTTACTAGCCAAGTAGCGATTATAATTTTGATACTGGAACATAAAAATCCAGCGGGCGGATCTAAACGATTTAACAGGAGGAAAACCTGATCACAATAGCAGGATTTGATTAGCATCCCGTATCATCAATCTCGACACAAACGCTAGAAAAATTTACCAGACGGGCAGCGTATCATCAGGTAAGATTCAGCGGACAAATCTTAATGGTACTTCCGTTGAAGAAATTGCTATGGATGGAGCTAGAGCGGTTATAGGACACCGTTGTCGATTCAGTTGACAGGAGATTTGTCGGACAGACATTGCTTTGAAAGACAATAAAGAACCGATAAAAATTCAAAAAGTCAATTTAGGTGGATTAAGGGTTAAAGCACTTACAGCAACAAAATTAAAATGCCATGAAGGGTCACTCTGAATGCAGTTTCACAAAAAATTTACCCGACTTTACCATACTTTCTAACTGCCATTTAAGATTCAAGATGAGCTGTTATGGGCCTCTTCCCAGTCAAGAAAACGGTTTCGTGTCTCTTCAATTGTTAATGACATATTGGCCAAAGTATCTTTCAGAAACACACGGCAAGACGCTTCGTAATCCACATCCCGTGGCGTATTGTCGGACAGTCCCTTATCATAGGTGTATACCAATTCGTGTGCTTCAACCCCGTTGGAATAGCAGATTTCATTGATAACTCGTCTGGCAGATGGGTTGTTGATACGTCGAGCGGAAAGGTCTTCACCCTCGACACGTAGAAAGATGAAGAGATGGATGGCACGAAATTGAACCGGCGGAACGCTGTTGCTCTCGCATATTTGAGCGTGTGCTTCATCAAGATCATCGACATGCATATTGCCAACCAGCATGTGACCTTGCTCCGATAAGTTGAAGAATTCACGCAGATCCTGCCCCCAAAGATAACCCGGTGGACGATGATCGCTGAGTTCGTGTGATATGACGCAATGTGGAAAAGTATATGCACCTGTGATCTTTTCTGGTAATGCGATTCCAAAAGGGAGATTACTGGGGACCAGACTAAGTAAAGATCGCATGGTCGTAGTCTTTCCCACACCACCGGGGCCAGCACCAATTATAAATGAAGATCCACGTGAAACGTGAGACATCAACCAAGCTGCTAGTTCGAGGTCGAATGTACCTCGGTCAATTAGATCTGATAAGGAAAGAGAACGATCTCCATGTCTAGAGCGGCTTAATTCATTCAGAATACGAATGTCGCTCTTATTGAAGGATTCACGGGAATCCAGATTTCGTTTCACGTCTGCCATATTCATCCTCCTGTACAAGCTTTAGTTTACCATACACATCAATACATCAAACCAATTGATATAGCCAATTCTACTAAGGTTAGAGCGAACTCTTACAGCTTGCAATTTACCCTGTTGCCATCACTGAAAAATCTGGGTTCTCCTGAGTCGGGCTAATGGAGGCATCAATTATATTTTTGCCTATGCTTGAGAAGTATTCGTTTTGTCCAGTCCCCTAACCGACACACTCCCTAGGAAGAATACTAATACGGTCTTCCGATTTCAGTCTTTAATTGACACGATATAGCAATATACTTACCTCTTTTAACCTTGCAGATCAATTGTGTTTACCGGCTTCCACCGAATCGCGATTAAGTCGGTATTCCCAGCAACTGCTTCCCATGAATTACCCGCTTGACTTGACGCCGCAACAGTAAGGATTGTGCCATCATTCAGGACTACGCTCTCATTGTAACTGCCTGTGAAGGTAGTATAATCCATGTAATAAACCTCATTCGACCAAGTTATCCCGTCATCATAGCTAACCATCGCACGACTACCGGGAGATCCCGGACCATATCGCGTATCATGGATAACCACTATAATTCCATTGTTAAGTGATGCAGGATAACCGCGAGTTTGACCAAAAACCGTCGTCAGTTGGCGAAAATTCTTCCAAGTTAAACCTTGATCAGTTGAATCGGTTAAAAAGACATGCTTGTATGGCCAACCAGCAGATATACTTCCTGTTCGCTTTTCTAAATCAGGTGGATCTTCAGGCAAAATCGGTCGCTGATATCGGACAACCGCCAGCAATTTACCAGATGCAGTTAATGTAACTCCACCCTCGCTACCCCAATCAGTGATGTCTGCCGGATTGTGCCAGCTCTTTCCTCCATCGATAGAACGATATGTCCGTAGAGATCCTTTTCCTGATAGTAACTTCAATTTATTATCAACGGATTCGAAGACGTGATCCGCTACTGCAACCGCACACACCAACACATTATCCGGACAACATAATACCCAATGGACACCGCCAGAATGATCTTTCGGTAATTCAATCTGAGAAATTTCTTTCCAAGTCCGTCCTTCATCTGAAGAGGACTGTACTATCACCGGCTGATTGATATCCCCACCAAACAACCTAATAAACGTCCCATCGTTTAAGATTTCAAACGCTCCATTCGTGTCAGTACATTGATATGAATTCCAAGTCCGCCCACCGTCAGATGATTTGCAGATCATAGTTGGCAAAATTACGTATACGGTATCGTCCCGCCCAAGAGCAACACATACACCTTGAGGATTAACTACTGGATCACGAGGCAGCCAATTCTTCTCCACGGAAATTGATGTTAACTTACCATTACATGCATGAAGAATATACTGGCTCCAATGCATTTTTTGCAACTCCTCAACTGTTGGTGTGTCGATATCACCAAGACAATCTGTCTTTATCTTTGGATTAGCAAAAGCCCCCATTGGATTTTCCTCATAAATGTTACATGTGTTCAGCAACGCATTTCTTACCTAAAGCCATGAAAGTGTTTAGTCAAATGAATCTGACACCAATAAGCGTTTGAGAATAAAAAGCTAAGAAACAGTAGCATGAGAAATCTTTTCATGTTAATTTAAGGAGAGATGATTAGCCATTCTAAGGAACATCCACAACCCATTAGCGGTAATCAGCTCAAACCCAAGGCACCGTAGCGTCCTCATTCCTCAGCAAGTTAATTATCGGGTGACCCAACTTTCGGCAATTAGCAGCAATTTTTCGATGTCGGTTGTATAAACTTGGGCAACTATATCACCACCTACTACAGCAATCCGTCTCCCCTCTAAGCTTCAACTTACTTGGTTTTGGTTCTGTCATTATTTTAGGATTATGTATTGTGGTAGATTGCTATTCCTGTAATCCTTTGCTGGCACCGGAAGGAAACGGGTTAGTTGATCGAATTGGTGCTTTTTCATAAGCCTGATAAACAACATCCAAATGAGGCGTTTCTAACCGGACATAACCACGATAACGTGAATCCAATAATGCTTCTAACCCTCCACTAACTAGCAAGGTGCGTTCCACCGGATATTGTGGTATTCCGGTGAGAAACATCTCCTGTATATTCAAACCGAGGTAACTAAAAGGCGGATAAGGAGGACCATACCCCCGCATGCCTGTAGCTTGAATCTCTCCATCAACCCGGCTGGCATAACTCCACTCGTTAGCAAAACCTCTAAGGTGTAAGACTGCAGCTTTCAATCCATCTTTATATTCAATCAGGAAAGCTATCGGTTCTTCACATAATTCTTCCATATTTCCTTCCTTGGTTTCTCCAACTAGAGTTGCAGCTTCCGCCAGATCGCGTGACCAGAGACCTTCATTACCTGCCTGCCAGACTGCTTCGCCCTCCAAACATTGGACAGCTACGACACCTGTTTCGCCTCCGATACGGCGTTCCACCATGGCTTGCAAAGCCTCAAACGCATGGTAACCGTAGGCGTCCAAACCGCCATAGCTAAGAACCAATGCTTCTTCTATATTGGTTTCTAAACTGTGTTCCAACCAAGGATTTCGCCAGAATAAAGGTACGGATGAACCTGCCATGAAAGGAATATTCAGTTTCTGTGCACGGTCATACATCCACTTGGCATCATACCAATTATAAGACAAATGCTTATCATTAAAAACAGGTACTGGCCGACCAGAAGTGGCTATTACACCAGCAATCTGTTCGAAAAAATAACGACGTGGATACAGATGCTGTTCTTTTTCATTCCAAGCGTAGTCTCCATGTTCACCAATGGATAATACCCCATCTACTGCCAGTTCGCTGCCTCCCAAACAAAGTGCTTGACGAACGCTAGGATAAACCGGGATACTATTTTTTTCAGCTAAATCCAGACCAATATCATTCTGGTGAACCTGATCCATGTACATTGAAACAATATCTACCTTTGGAGGTAATAATCCTTCATCTGTAGGAAATCCATTAACGAACTTAGTAATAATAACGTCAGCGTGAGAAGCAGGATAAAAGGTAGTGATTATTGCAGCGATCTTCTTGCGTTGGACCATGCTTTCCTCATCTATTGAAACCAAAGTTGAATTATATTATTCTAGATCGTAAATTTAAAGCAAAAATTATTTTCGAAAAACGCCATTAATTACTAAGCACAAAAAAACGAACCGAAACAAGCAAGGCAAAATCCGAAATATTATTTGCTTAAACTTCATTAGTCAGTTATTTTCTATCAGTAATCTGATTCGTGGAAAAGTTCTGATGACTTCAATTTTTTCTTTCCTGTTTCCATTTTTATTAACCTTTTTGTATCATTAGCTAGCTATAGCCATTCAATCAAGTTATATGGAGTATAAGCTATAGATAGAATTTATAGGAATCCTACACTAACTCTACACACTACAATTGTTGAAAATCAGAAATATCTAGAAAAATTGATCGTTTATGAGTATTATCTTTCAATATACGCATACTGTGTAGTAAAAAAGAACACAAGGGAGGACAAATATGACAGATCTAGAAAAATTTTTATTTGATCTATGGGGATATGTTGTTATTGATGATATCCTGACTCAGGAAGAAATCATTGTAGCAAACGAGGCAACCGACCGCCATACTGAATTAATTGTTAACCGTGAACCTGGGCTCTCGCACAATTCCGAAAAATTAAAAGCTGAAAAGGGACGTGGTGAGTTTAGGCAAAATCCATTAACTTTTGATCCGCCGTGGTGTGATCCATTCCGCCGGATGCTAACACACCCTCGAATCATTGACATTTTTAACGAAATACTTGGTCCTGGTTTTCGCTTGGATCACGGTCCTGGGTTAATTCAGATGGAGCAAGGAACAGAAGGCCATTGGCTACACGGCGGTATGACCTTTGATCCGAGCCAGTATCATCGATTTGAACATGGGAAGATGCAATGTGGGCTCTGTGTCGCATCATGGCAACTTACTGATGTTCAAGAAGGCGATGGCGGATTTGCTTGTATACCGGGAAGTCACAAATCAAACTATCGTCCACTTAGTCAAATGCTGTCAACGAAAAATGATTTGGGCACTGTTAAGCAAATTTCAGCAAAGGCGGGTGCCGTCATTATATTTAATGAAGCCTTAGTCCATGGCACCTTGCCTTGGAAACCAGAAAATCGCATGCGCCGATCCATCCTTTTTAAGTGTTCACCTGGGTTCTTATCTTGGGGAGGACCAAGCAAATGTCCAATTGCTGATCCGACCCCCGAAGAATTGGCAGTTTACGAGTCGCCGCACCGCACCGGACGGGTCACTTTAGAAGGCCAAGAAACTAGTTAAAAATCGACATTTGCTGAACCAGTGAAACCGATTCACCGGAAGCAACTTTATGTGCGTAGCGGGTTGTTTCTGGAATTCTGTACTGGTTGCAGCAGGAAAGCGTCAATTCGATTGCTGTTTTCAGTGATACACGATGTCCAACTGACACATACACGACATTAACATTTGATCTGCTACGAAGTACGGCCCCAATGATTTCTCCCTTATCATGAATGTGTTCAGACGCACCTTTCCCATTGCCTGGTTCGTTGTAGGTACCACAAAGACGAGACTTTGCACAACCGATAGCTGGTTTATCTAGTATTAACCCTAGATGGCAGGCTATGCCGAAACGCCTCGGATGCGCTAGTCCATGTCCGTCAGCAATGATCAGGTCTGGTTCAGTCCTCAGCTTCTTAGCAGCTTCAAGCAACAATGGCGTTTCCCGAAAGGACAACAGTCCGGGTACATAGGGAAAACTGACGGTTGCCTCAGCCACAGCCAAATCGACTGGCTCCAGATCCGAATAACGAAGAACAACAATTGACGAACGTGCTAGATTGCCTTTGAATCCAATATCCATTCCGGCAACAAACTGAATCTCATCCAAGTCATCTTCATCTATTATTTGGGAACGGAGTTGGTTTTGAATTTGGGCGGCTTCACCCGGTGTAATGGCCCATGAATGAAGATCTTTAATATACATCTAACTCAGTTTATCTCCTTGTAAAGCTGACGACTTGAACTTGAAACTTGACTACCGTAATGAGATAATAGCATGGTCAATGTAGTTAAAATTACAAATTCGTTAATTCATACTTCAGGTAATATAAACATTTCTGGACAAACAAGAGATGACAGTTCATATAACATTTCGCAACCCACCAATCTTTGAACGGAATATTAGTTTGGGACTAGATTTCAATAGATACCTTATCTGAACAATAATCCCATGACTTTCGTATAGCAATCATGTCAATGACACTAACCAGATAGCAAAATAGACTAGTGCGACAATGGCTGATAATCACTAAAATACGCTCAATCCAATTAAGCAAATGTGAAAATTGAGAAACCAGGATCAGATAAATAAGCATTACTGCCACTATTATATCGTTAACAATACGCATGCATAAACGAAACTAGTTAAACGTTAGGTATGGAGCGTAGCACTAAATTGTGATGACCGAAGAACTCGAAGAGACAAGTTCACTTGACAACTCTATTACACAAAAATCTGATAGCAGCGAATTAATAGAGCGAACACTGAAGAATTCCGAAAACCGTCGAAAAAAAGAAGGCGGCTTCGGTGTTGAGAAACCAATTAGTGTCATTTTTGCTGCGATTGAGGGGTTTGAAGCTGATTCCAATGCCAACATGGATATGATCGAAGAAATATCCATTGTAAAACAACAACTTGATCTTGAGTTAGATAATATTATTGCTAAATATGGCGGTACAACCGATAAAATTCAAGGCGGCTTTTTTATGGCAACTTTCGGAACACAGGTTACTAATAAAGATGATCCCGCTTGTGCGGTTTTGGCGGCAATGGATATGGTCAAGGTTACTAGCAAGTTTTCAGGCGTTGACATCCATGTTGGTATTAATAGCGGCATTGCTTGGGTGGGCGGAATTGGAACCGATCAATATACAGATACAACCGTGCTTGGACCTACCGTCAATTTGGCAGCTCGTATTAAGACCAAAGCAGCATCAAGACAGGTTGTTGTCAGCCCGTCTGTATATCATCTAACAAAAGACTTCTTTGTCTATCAATCTCTTCCAGCAGAAAGCTTTAAAGGCATTGCTGAACCAGTTCCCATCTTTTCCGTAGTAGATAAGAAACCTGAAACAGCAAGAATTACGACAGTCAAAGAATCTGAAGAAGAGAGACAGAAAAGGCTACAAGCATCGATTCCTCCCCATTTACGTGACAAAATTGACGCAGCACGATCAACCGTTCAAGGAGAGCGAAAGATTGTTACCATACTTTTCTCCGACCTTAGTGGATTCACTGCCTTGTCAGAAAAGTTTAAAGATGATCCAAGTAAGATGGCACTACTGATGGACAAATGCCATCATGATTTGGGCGAGATTGTTTACAAATATGAAGGTATTATTGATCGCATAATCGGTGACGCATTGGTTGCCATTTTTGGTGCGCCGATTGTCCATGAAAACGATCCAGAACGAGCAGTTCAAGCTGGATTAGAAATGATGGACGAAATTAAGCGCTTTAGTGATCGGATGGCTGTTGAAATGGATATGCCCCCACTAAATGTGCACATTGGGGTAAATACCGGTAGGATTTCAATCGGTAACATCAGTACAGATGATACGAAAAAAATGGACTATACTGTTATTGGGGAACCTGTCGAACTGGCTGAAAAACTTGAAGATATTTCTGAAACGGGTGAGATGCTGGTGGGGGAACGAACATACCGTCTCACTCGCACTCTTTTCAATTATGAAAAAAAGGCCGATGTTGAGGTTGGCGGCCGGTTGATTCCAGTATATAGAGCTTTAGGAAAAAGAAAAGATCCGGAACTGAAACGAGGTGTTTCTCTTCTTAATAAAGTATTTGTTTCCAGAGGAACCGAGTTTAAGACTTCACACGATAAATCCAAGTTGCTATGGCAAAATCAAGGATATTTTATCAGTCTAATAGGCCAAGCGGGACTTGGAAAATCACGGTTGAAACGGGAACTACATTCGACTCTGGGAGGGCGTGTAACATGGCTAGAAGGTAGTAGCTTTGAAAATACTGCTCAGATGGCGTATTCAGTTTTCATTTCCGTTTTCACAGCATATTTTGATATACAAGAGACTGATAACGATGATGAAATTACAGAAAAACTGGTCTATAGGATTAAAAATCTGTTTCGGGAATCGGATCAAGATTTGTCAGACGAGATTATACCCTATATTGGCAGTCAACTTTTTGCTTTAAACTTTGGAGGTGATTACGCTGAAAAAGTTAAATACCTAGATGCTGAAGGCCGAAGACAACGTACGTTTGCAGCCATCAGAGACATTCTGATTGCAGAATCTAGACGCAAACCAGTGACCCTCGTTTTAGAGGATCTCCATTGGATGGATCAAGTTTCTCTTGACCTTATTTTTTTTCTTGCAGGATCAATAGTTAACAACCCAATCTTCTTACTGGCTGTCTATCGACCTGAACGAACAGAATTCTGCTGGCACATCAACGATGAGGGACCCAATCGAATTCCAAATCAGTATACCTCAATAGAACTGGATCCCCTGTCACCTCAAGCCAGTCGAGATTTGCTAGAAGGATTATTAACTTTAATTAATGCTGACTCACTAAAAGAAAGAATCATCGAAAATGCTGGTGGTAACCCCTTCTACATGGAAGAAATGCTTCGATTACTGATAGATAATCAGGTGATTCAGCAGATTAAGCTATTTGAGATTGACTTCGATGACCAATACCAGACCCAACTAGATGACGGAATTATGCCGGAAGAATTACTCGCTGGTTTTGGACAAAATCATGTTGAGTTTGATTCTAATTTTGTTGTTTCAACCCAGGAGACAGGACAACTTTGGAGGATTAGTAGCGGCGAACAAACATATATCGCCAGACGGTTATCAGAACAAATTGAAGTTTTCCAAAATCAATGGATAACTGTTAAAAATGTAGATGAGATTGATATTCCAGATTCGCTTGAACAGATGTTACGAGCCCGAATTGACAGGATGTCTAACGACCCTAAATCTATATTGCAACGTTGTGCTGTCATAGGTCGGACTGTCGATTACGCTATCCTCGAACAGATATCGGAGGATGCGATTGATCTTGATACAAGCCTAGGTCAACTCATTGCGCTGGACATGATCGGCCCCCAAAACTCGTCTAGCGGCCAGTTTGAATATGTCTTTGAGCATATCGTAATGCATAATATCGCCTACTCGATGATTCCAGTTTTAACACGGCGCAATTTACATACTCAAATTGGCGACAGCATGCGGCTTAAACACCAAGACAACCCTGAAAGAGTATATGAACAATTAGCGCACCACTATCATCAAGGGAACGATGAGTCGAAGGCTCTCATCCACTTAGCTAAAGCAGGTAGAAAAGCAAAACAACAGTACAACCATCAAGTGGCACTTAAACTCTATATGCAGGGACTTGAACACCTTGGAGAATCCAACTCGGATTTGCTTGAGGAACAAATAATCATTCATGAAGGATTAGGTGATGTATACGCAATTCAAGGTGAATTCGATGTAGCGATCAAACATTTTGAGCAAGCCGCGCGGATAACTGAATCTGTACTAGGGAAAGCTAAAATCAAACGTAAGATAGCAGACGTTTTTGAGAAACGATCAGAGTACGAAACAGCGACAGAAATGTTGCAACAGGCACTTGAGAATCTAAGAGATCAACCAGATTTGGTGGAAGAAGCAAAAATTTATAATGCTCTGGGCTGGATCCATTCTCAAAAAGGCGATTATATTCGAGCCATTGACGCGACCACACATGCGTTGAAACTGGTAGAAGGAACGACTGCTTACGACATAATTGCATCCACTAACAAAAATCTTGGAAATCACTACTTTAGAAGAGGAGATCTCGAAAAAACCAACTTATATTTTGAAAATGGAATTTCCCAAGCAGAACGAATTGGCGATAAAATGCTCATGGCACAACTCTATAACAACCTGGGACTCGTTGCGAATACGACAGGAAAAGTAGATCAGGCTTTAGATAATTACCAAAAGAGCATTGAGCTAAAGAAACAAATAGGTGACAATGTTGGATTGACGAATTCCTACAGCAACCTAGGATCACTATATTCAACAATGAACAATTTTGACGCCTCGCTTCAATGCTATCAGGACGCGCTAGAGATTGCTCAGAGTTCAGGCCTCCGAGAAAGTGTTGCCAATGTTGAAAACAATATCGGCAATTTTCACTTTAGACAAGGGAATAATGATCAGGCAATTGACCATTATCTTATCAGCTTAGACATTCGGAAAGAAATTGGGAATTTACCAGGGCTTGCAGAAGTGTACATCAATTTAACCGGGGTAAACCTCAAGAATGGCAATCTTGAAACTGCGGAAAAATACAGTCAAAAAGGACTAGAAACTGCGGAAGAAATTGGTGTTCCTCAAGCCATTGCACACGCATGGAACAAAGTGGGGATGGTACAACAACATAAGAAAGATTGGAGCGAAGCCATAGCAAGCTTTTCAAAAGCCGCCGAAATCGCTGATAAAGCTAATATGACACTGGAGATTGCAGAGGCAAGTCGATGTACAGGGGAAGTTCTGATCGAAATGGGCAATGAAGACCAAGCAAAAGCCTCACTCCGAAAAGCCCTCGAAATTTATAAACAGATAAA
>JYMV01032416.1_pt1 | contig 96806 bp, 74 predicted proteins | sample 338911 | NCBI WGS metagenome assembly JYMV01 (sample SAMN03354496, study PRJNA234377) | hydrothermal vent metagenome | biome: Deep sea; feature: Hydrothermal plumes at the Eastern Lau Spreading Center, Western Pacific Ocean; material: Seawater | place: Tonga | collected 2009 | depth 2000 m m | reverse complement strand
ACCTGATGATGTTGGAACACGAGAAATAGCTTGAACTAAGGTTTGCTGGTTGCGCGGAATGACTTGCCACTTGACGTTACCTTCGTTGTAACCTGCATTTACAATTTTCGCTACCGAGGCCAACGATACTGCCGATTGAACACCTTGTACGTTTTCCATTTTCCACTGGAAGTCATCCATGGCCTTCATCACGCTATGCGATGTACATGCCTCTGGCGTAGTTTCTACCAAAATGGAAATGTAATCGACCGTAACTTCGTACTTGTCGGTAATAAGGAAAGTGTCTTGGTTGTATCGCGACGTCTCATGAAGTGCAGGTGCACCCGCGTGCAAGTCCCCTATCTTCATATTCTGAGCTTGGAAATGACCAAACACGAATAGGATAGCCGTAACGATAAGAATTATTGCCGCAGGCTTTTTACGTGAACAAGCTGCGATGACTTCCCAGAATTTCGAATTAGCGTTTTCTTTACCCGCGAATTTTTCGACATATTTCTGGTCAAGTTTTAAGAAGCTCATCAGCACAGGCAGCAGCAACAAGTTGGTAAGAATGATTACCGCTACACCCATACTTGCCGTAATCGCCAACTCGCGAATAATGCCGATATCGATTACCAATAACGTCATAAAGCCAACCGTATCAGATAACAGTGCAATTCCGCCTGGAACCAACAAGTTTCTGAATGCCGCCATAGATGCCCGTTTAGCACCAATACCGGTTACTGCTTGTTTTTCTACCGCGTTTATCATTTGTACGCCATGGCTCACACCAATGGCAAATACCAAAAACGGTACCAGTATTGACATAGGGTCCATACCAAAGCCAATAGAAGTAAGCAGGCCTAGCTGCCAGATAACGGCAATGATTGAGCATACTAATGGCAATAACGTAAGCATGATGCTGCGCGAGAAGAAATACACCATTACGGCCGTAATCGCGATAGCAATGGCGAAAAAGATCAACACGTCTTTTGCACCGTCGGCCACATCGCCAATCATTTTCGCAAAGCCAATTATATGAATAGACGTATTTTCGTTTTCATATTGACCGCGAAGCTGCTCTTCAAGCTCTGCTGCTAGCGCCAATGTATTGAGAGGCTCGCCAGTTTGCGGGTCAATATCGAGCAATTGTGCTGTTACCATTGCGCAGCTGTAATCACTGGATACTTGTCTTCCGACGATGTTTGCCTTTTCTACGTTAGCTGCCACCAACTCTAATGCTTCTGGGCTCGCAGAATTAAAGTCGGCAGGAATGACTGGCCCGCCTGCAAAGCCGCCTTCCACAATTTCAGTAAAGCGGGTTGAAGGAGAGAAAAGCGAAATAACTAACGAACGGTTCACCCCATTAATAAAGAAGAGTTGGTCGTGAACATTCTTTAAGGTATCGAAGAAGTTTTGATTGTAGATGTTATCGTTTTTATCACACACAGAAACTAATATATTGTTAGCGCCACCAAAATCTTGGCGGTGCTCAATGTACGTTTTCATGTATTCGTGATTTAGCGGTATGTTCTTTTCAAAACCTGCGTCTAAGCGCATTTGTGAAGCTTGGTAACCAAGGAAAACTGTGGCTATAGCAAACAAGGCTACGACAATTTTACGGTTTCCGAATACTAATTTTTCAAGAAAATGGGTCATTGTTTTTATACTGCCCTATTTTAAATTCAACGTTTTAATGCCATTCGCAGTAACGGCAATATTCTTACCATTGAACTGTGTTGCATTAAGAAGCGCGGCTTTGTCTTTAATTTGTGAAACGACAATGCCTTCATCAGCTTCGCAATCTGAAAGGTTTGCATAGGGGTCTCGCATACTGGTGGGTAAAGGTCGCTGTGCGCTTACCATCATCCCGTTGTTACCCAAAGCATAAACCTTCGATTCAGAACCAATTAGAATTGAATTTAGTGTGCTGGTTGAGCAAGTTTGTACGTATTCCCACTCACCTTCGTTTCTGTTAACAAATATATTTCCGCGAAGGCCAACCGCTAGAACGGTATTTTCATCAAGCGGCTTAATATCGAAAAACGATCCTGTATAGTCGACGTAATACCGTTCCCACGATTCTCCCATATTGGTACTTTTGGCTAGCAGACCGGCTTCGCCTGCTAGGTAAAGCGTATCACCATCAAGGGTAATTCTGTTTAAGTGGGGTAAAATAGATTCAAGTTCTTGCTGATAGAAGTCTTCATCTTCTTTTCGAATATCTTCAAGGTATTCTTGATCCATTGGGTCAAGCAGACTGGCATGACGTTCTGCCGTCCACGTTTTTCCACCGTCTAAGGTTCGATAGAACAAGCCATAGGCACCTGTAGCAATCCCCTGCTTTTCGTTGAAGAATAAAACGTCTAGAAATGGGCGCTGAAGGTCAGGTTGGAAATTTTGTATTTCCCACGTCTCGCCTTTATCTGAAGAATGAAGAATGACAGCGTCGTGGCCCACTGCCCAAATATTGTCGCCTACAACAGTTGTCGCTGTAAGCGTTGATTGTGTTGGTACGGCTTTTTGAGTAAATGCCTCACCATCCTCTGAAACTAACACGTGACCGCGTTCACCGACAATAACGACAAATGTATCAGCGTCTATGTCCAAAAGAACCGATTGCTCAACCAATGGTGCCATGAATGCTTCTTCGGCGATTGCAGTTGTAGAGTAATTAACTGCGAAAGTGGCGGCAATGCACGCTGCAATGGTTTTTTTCATAATTAACCATTCCCCCTATTTATAATTGTCTGCATACAAAAACGGCTGGCAATTGCCAACCGTTTGTTGTGTAAGGCGATTAGCGCATACCTTCTCGTCGTAACGCCTGAGGCGTAAATTCCACATCTCGTGGGCGTACGGTGAAGTCGTACATCTCTTCTTCGTTATCGAGGCCAATGGCCAGGTAACGACGTGAGTTCAAGTCATGGTACACATCCAGCGTAGACCACTGGGTAGGTACTTCATAATAGTTCACCCCATACGCTACACCAACACGATAAAGTTCGCCACGATTATCATACATATCAGCAACTTGAACTTGCCAGCTATCTTCATCAATGAAGAATACGCGCTTTTGATAAATATGACGGAAACCGTCTTTCAATGTGGCTTCTACTTCCCAAACGCGGTGTTTTTCCCAACGTGTTAGGTCTGGATTAACGTGGTTTGGCTTTAAGATGTCATCGTACTTCGCATTATCTGAATGAAGTGCATAGTTGTTGTATGCAACGAACATTTCTCTTTTACCTACTAACTTCCAGTTGTAGCGGTTTGGAGAGCCGTTAAACATATCAAAGTCATCGGTAGTACGAAGGCCATCAGCTGCAGTTCCAGGTGTATCATAAGCAATGTTTGGCGCTAGACGTACACGGCGTTGACCCGTGTTGTAGGTCCATGCTTTACGCGGCTCTTTTACTTGGTCAACTGTTTCATGTACAAGCAGTGCTGTACCCGCCAAACGAGCTGGCTTTGTTACTTTTTGTTTAAACATGAAAAGGACGTTTTCGTCAGTAAGCTTTTCTGGTGTAGCACCTTCTTCTGCGTACTTAATTAATAACTGCTCGTCAAAACCGATTACGTTGTAATCACCGCCATTTGTTACTGCAGCTTGACCTCCATTACGCTGAACCGCTTCACCACGATAGCGAAGTATATGGTTCCAAATTGCTTCAAGACCATTTTGTGGAATTGGGAACGGAATACCGAGAACAGCCCCTTTAATTCCGTTACCGCCGTCTAATAGCTCAGCGCTAGTTGCATTTACCTTAGTTGCATCGTAGATAAACTGTGGATTAGACGCAGAACGACGCGTTGGGTAAACCGGCATTCGAAAGGTTTCAGGGTAAGCTTCGAAAAGCTTTTTCTGACCTTCAGATAGAAAGTCCGCGTATTCGTTGTAGTTTTGTGCCGTGATTTCAAATAGCACTTTATCTTCAGGGTACGGGTCTGGATGGTGATCACCCACTGTGTAACCAGCCGGTGCTGAGGTAATACCGCCAGTCCAAGCAGGGATACTGCCATCAGCATTACCCGCTTTTTCTGCGCCAAGCGGCGTAAGTTCGTTACCTAATTTGTTTGCGTCTGCTTCAGACACTTTAGCCATAGCGCTTGCACCAGATAAAGCCAGTGACAAGGCAGCTGCAATAATTCCTACTTTTCTAATCATAAAAACCACTCTTAGATTGCGTATTTGATGTTAAATGAAATGAAGTCTCTGTCAGATAGCGCATTAGTTGTACCAATGCCGCCCCAGAACGCACTGTAAGACGCCGTTGCAGACCATTTACTTAAATAGTCGAACGTGAAAGAAAGTGCAGCAGACTTAACATCTTCTGTGAAAAGGAATAATGGATCTGGCGTAGTACCCTCAACGTCATGAGAGAAAGTACCGCGAACGCGAAGGTTCATACCAGCAAATATTGAGTTGTAATCAGCAACCGCCAATAAGCGATAGCCCCACGCGTCGTCTGTCGCAAATGGGTTAGTTTCAGGGCCGTCTGAAAGACCTTGATGTAAGCCTTCACGTGAGTTTCCGTTAATTGGTTCAAGTGACGGTGTGCGAGCAGTACCCGGTGCGTTCAAACGAATTACGTCTGGGTCTGGCATATCAACAACGTTTACATAACCTACTTCACCTAGAAGCACGAAATTGTCAGAGCCAAATTTAGGACCAAATACATGTGACGCGGTGAACTGCATTTGCCATGTATCAGAGAAAAGGAAACCCTCTGCAGTTTCACCTGGGCCAACCGCTCTACCAATGTTATTTAGCTGAGAGATTCCCTCAAGATCTGGACGTAGACCTGCGTTAGCTAACTGTTCAGGCATACCCATGTAAAGTAACTCTACATCATCTATTTGAAGTGGTTCATCTACGCGATAGGCAAATTCACCAGCAAGAGCCGTAGTACCAATGTTGGTGTTAAAGCTCATACCGTAAAGTTTGATGTCTTCTGGATAGTAGAATTCAGACTGCGTGAACGCACCCAACTCTGTAATGTTATCTCGAGTAACCGTGTTAGTGGCTAGGAACGCTAGGTCTGCCCCGATACCTTCAGCAGTAAAGTCTGATGTTTTACCTGAAATAAGCGGGCGCTGGCTGTGATAGTTAATGTGATAGAAACTAAATTCTGTTTCATTCAAATTCTCAGCGAACCACGTCAAGCGCAAGCCATATTGACCTTGGTCGTCTGCATCATTATGCGCATCATCCGAGAAGCCACGAATGACAACTTTTGTCGGATAAGCGAGATAAGCCTGAGATATATCTGCAGCATCAGCGCCTGAACGTAATAAATCACCGTAACCATTCAATGCAGTCAATAAATGATCTAGGTCAATATCAGGGTTACCACTAAAACCTAATTGAATATTCTGGCGTTGACCGCCCTCACCTGCAAAGTCGTTGCCCGCGAAGTAGCTGCCAGAAACAGGAAGCCAGCTGCGCTCCCATTCGTACTGGTAATAACCAGAAATACTCACTGTGTCAGTCAAACCTAAAGACGCGTACACCATCCCTACTGGAAGGAATACTTCTTTAAGTTCTGCACCTGGAGCACGAGCGCGAGTTACATCAACAGGGTTCGTTGTATTAATACCGTGCTGGATGAATGTACTTTCACCCCAACTGATCACCTGACGGCCTACACGAAGCGTAAATGGTTTGTCGCCAATCCACCAATCGCCATAGAAGAATGCGTCGTAAAGACGTACATCGGTACACAGTAGGTCTTCTGCTTCGGGGTCTTGACACAAGTCGTATTGGTTACCCGTTATTGGGTTAGAGTATGGACGGTCGCCGTCCATTTGCTCAAAGTCGTAGAACCAGAAACCACGGGCGAAGAAACCATAGTCGCCAAAATTGATATCTAATTCATGAGTACCTGAAATTTGCGTTGCAAACGCGTCACCTGGATCGTGTGCAAGGTTACCAAGGTCACCATTGGTGGAATAACCGCCATCTGCTAAACCCCACACGTCGCCACTTGGGTATAAAGGATTGAAAGCTGCGTGATAACCGCTCCAGTCGAATTGAGGATGGTTACTGTTACCTATAAGGTCGTAATCTCTTGCCTCTGTTCGAATACTTGTAGCTAATGTAAATGTTGAATCTAAAGAAATATTTACATCACCCACTTGCCAATTCGCAGCATGTGCTGGTACTGCAGCAGCACCTAGCAGTGAGAGAACTCCCGCTGCTACCGGTGATATCTTAAAAGCGCTAGGCCCGTTTTTCATATTTTTATACTCCCAAGTCGATGTGACTTAATACGTGACATCATGACCAACCATAACGATTAACAAAATCATTACATCATTTTGCCACAACCGCAAGAACTAATCCTACCAGTTAACAAAATTTACAACATTAGTCGTATCAAATAGTTATTGCTTTATTGTGAATATAAAGGGCATTTATAAACTTGCAGAAAAAATGTACAGAAATATTGCGAAACTGTTGCGTTTAGTATTTTGGAACGCTCATTGACAAAAGAAAGCGCATAAGTGTTATGTATGGGAGTGGTGAAAGCTCGTATACCAAAGAGTAATTCTTCGCGTACAAAAAAGCTCTATGCGAGCCTTTCAAAGGATTTTATTTTTTTGTTGGCATCAATAATCATCCTAAAACGACCTTTAATACCATCAGACGTAACAAATTGCCTGAGCCTGTTGGTCGGTACCTGGACGCTTAGGCCTGATTCACTGACCATGACCACATCTGGCATAGATGGAACATAAAGCACCTCACATTGCTTGTAAGGTGCATTTATTGAAAAGTAAAAAACCGAGTCAGTTTGGCTAATGCTTGTCATAAGCAAGGCTTTTACTTACTTTCTCAAACAAATCTTTACTTAAACCTTTGTGATTAAGCAAACGGCCAAGCTGTTGCTTCATATGAACCTGATGCTCGCTTGCAAAGCCCTGCCATTGCGTCAGTGGCGTTACAATACGGGCGGCAACCTGTGGGTTGACCGCATCGAGCTTAAGTAAGTAGTCGGTTACAAATTTATATCCACTGCCATCGAGTGCATGAAACCTTTCGCTGTTATAGAAAGCGAAGCTACCAATAACAGAACGAACACGGTTCGGGTTACTCATTGCGAACTGAGGGTGCTCACATAACATTGTGATAGTCGCAAAGATATCGTCTCGATTTTGTGTAGCGTGGAGTGCGAACCATTTGTCCAAAACAAGCGGGTCATGATTCCACGATTCCTCAAACTGAGCCATCAAACTGTCGAAAGTGGTGGCGCTACAGTGTTGTGCGCTTCTCAACGCGCCTAGCGTATCTGTCATATTATCAGCGGTTTCAAACTGAGAAACCACAATATGCTCGTGTTGGGGTAACCGCGCTAAGTGTGCAAGCACGACATTTTTGCAGCGACGTTGATTCACCGCTTCTTGCGTGTAGCAATACGGGCTTTTCTCGATATTTTCGAAGACTTGTTTTAGCTCTTTTTCGAGTGCGCGAGCAAACTGGTCGCAGAACGCTTTTCTCGCTTTCGAAAGTGCGGAAACGTTTATGTTACTTCGGCTTTGGCACAGTGTCTCAAACGAAGGTATGACTAAACATTCACTTAGCAATTCAAGGTTGTTCTGCTCTTGGGCAATCGCTTGCTTGATACCGTTCCAGATTTCATTGCTGATACCAGACCCCGGCGATTCCTCTAATTGCTTCACACAGCGGTCATACAACGTTTGCATTGCATCCCAACGATTAAATGGATCCTTCGCATGCTTAAATATAGTAAGTAAAGACTCTGTCCCCAATGGGTTTTCTACTTTCGCTGGCGCTGAGAAGTTACCCAATACTACAGGTGTTAAATTAGTAGTTTTGGCTTCTACAGTAAAACGCATAGAATCATTTTTTAAAATGACCATGCCGTTTTGAATTAACGACTCGTTGTCTGTATAGCTTTTCCCCTCATCATCAATAATCTCGATATTTACAGGAATATATAGAGGAAGCTTTTCTTTCTGATCGGAGGTTGCAGGTGTGTGCTGTGACAATGTAAAGCTATGCTTAACAATGCCTTCATCATCGACCTCAGTGCTGTGCGCGACAGAAATCACTGGCGTACCAGATTGACTATACCAGCGGGTAAACTGGGTTAAATCTAAATCAGTAGCAGACTGCATTGCTGAAATGAAGTCATCACAGGTGACAGCCTGACCGTCGTGTCTTCTAAAGTACTCGTCCATACCACGTCTGAAGCCGTCAGGCCCCAATAATGTGTGGAACATGCGAATAACTTCAGCGCCTTTGTCATAAACCGTCACCGTGTAGAAGTTGTTCATTTCAATGACTTCTTCTGGACGAATTGGATGACTCATTGCACTCGCATCTTCTGCAAACTGGTGTTCTCGCATAACACGAACGTGCTTTATACGATTACTTAACGCCGAAGTCATATCAGCGCTGAACTGTTGGTCTCTAAATACAGTAAGCCCCTCTTTAAGGCTTAGCTGGAACCAATCGCGACAAGTAACACGGTTGCCGGTCCAGTTGTGAAAGTACTCGTGCGCGATAACCGACTCAACATTGAAAAAGTCATCGTCGGTGGCACTTTTTTGATCGGCTAAAACAAACTTACTATTAAATACATTTAAGCCCTTGTTTTCCATCGCTCCCATATTGAAGAAATCGACGGCAACAATCATGTAGATATCTAAGTCGTACTCTAACCCGAACACATCTTCGTCCCACTTCATCGCCCGTTTGAGAGATTCTAATGCGAAAATGCCTTGAGACTTTTTGCCTTTATCAACATAAAGTTCTAGCGCAACCTCTTTACCGCTAGTGGTGGTGTAGCTATCGGTAAGTAAATCGAAGTCACCGGCAACTAGAGCAAAAAGGTAGCAAGGTTTTGGATGTGGATCGTGCCATTTAACAAAATGCGTATTTTCGTCAACCTCGCCCTTATCCACTGGGTTGCCATTGGCCAAAAGCATTGGTACTGATTTGTTGGCAACTACCGTCACTGTGTAGACCGACAAAACATCCGGGCGGTCCATGAAGTACGTAATGCGACGAAACCCTTCCGCTTCACACTGCGTACAATAGGCACCACCTGATAAATACAAGCCTTCCAGCGCTTTGTTGTGCTCAGGGGCAATGGTATTGGTAATTTCTAAGACGAACTCATCAAGTTCAGTAACCACGCTTAAAGCGCTATCTGTTACCGTGTATTCATTATCAGATAGGTGCGTACCGTTAATAGAAATAGAATCTAGCGATAAATTATCGCCATCAAGTACTAATGGACTATCGTGCGCGCCATTACGAGTGACGGACAACGTGCTGATAACTTTGGTTTGCGTTGGGTGTAGCGTTATATGTAGGTCAACTGTCGCTATTGAAAAAGCGGGCGGCTGGTAATCCGCCCGGCGTTTAGCTTGAACTGACATAGATCCTCCTGGAAGAAAGCCTACGTGGGTTTAATTGCAAATCTGTGTTAAACCGTATCTTTGCTGTTTACTTCAACATGCGGTGGCGTAATACGTAAAATCTTAATACCTAAATACGCGTAAATAACAGCAAGGATCGGGTTGATTACGTTGAAGAATGCATAGAATACGTAATCAAATGGATTGACTAATAAAACACTGTGCATGTAAGCACCACAGGTGTTCCAAGGAATAAGTGGAGACGTAAGTGTGCCGCCGTCTTCAAGGCTGCGAGAAAGATTCAATTGGTCTAAACCACGTTTTTTGAATTCTTCTTTGTACATACGGCCTGGCATCACGATTGAAATATACTGATCTGCAGTAACCAAGTTGGTACCAAAACAAGTAAGAATGGTTCTGCTCACCATATCCCCTGCGGATTTTGCACCAATTAATATGGCAGAAACTGCACGCTTTAATAGGCCAACACGCTCTAATACGGCACCAAACGACATTGCACAGATGATCAACCAAATGGTATTTAACATAGAAGACATGCCTCCACGAGAAAGCAAGCTGTTTAAGTTCTCGTCAGGTGTTGAGAAGCTCACGCCATCGAAAAGCGCAGTCCAAACTACCTTCAACGCGCCTACATTCACCGAGTCGTCACCACTTGCCATAGAAGTAACCACATCCCACTGAAATACAACTGCCCAGACGCCACCTAACAAAGCGCCGATAAAAACAGCTGGAAACGCAGGCATCTTTTTAATCGCTAAGGTGAGCAAAACGACAAGGGGAATTAACAAATGCCAACCTAAGTCAAAAGACTCATTTAACAAAAGTTGCATCTGCTCAATGCGTTCTGCTTTGGCTTCACCCACTTCACTAAAGCCCAGTACCGTAAATAGAATAAGCGCAATAACAAAGCTTGGAATCGTCGTCCAAAGCATGTAACGGATGTGCTCAAATAAATCTGTGCCCGCAACGGCAGGCGCTAAGTTTGTTGTTTCAGATAAGGGCGAAATTTTATCGCCAAAGTACGCACCTGAAACGACTGCGCCGGCTGTTATGGCTGCCGACATTTCCATACCTGCAGAAACCCCCATTAGTGCAACACCCACAGTCGCCGCGGTAGTCCAAGAACTACCTATACTCATTGCAACAACCGCACAAATAAGACAAGCGGCAGCATAGAAAAACGAGGGGTTAAGCAACTCTAAACCGAAATAGATAAGCGTAGGCACGGTTCCAGCTAGCATCCATGTGCCAATAAGAGAACCTACCGCTAACAGAATTAAGCAGGCACCTAAAGACATTGAGATACCGTCTACAATGCCCTTTTCTATTGTTTTCCAGCTGTAGCCATTTTTCATTCCAATGATAGCAGCTAAGCCCATCGCTAAAAGAAGTGCAATTTGGTTTGGACCGTAAGAAGAGTTATCGGCAAACAAATAAACTGCGCTTCCCATCATTATGACTAACGCAAGAATAGGAAGCATTGCATCGAGAAGTGACGGCGTTTTTATTTCATTATTCGTCATTGTCGTTTTTTAAAACCTTATTATTGTATTTGTAACGCGTTAAGCGTGCTGTCCGCTTTATACCAGAATGCTTTAGAAAACTGAGCGGTAGAACATAAGCGCGATGATAACGGGGCACACAAAGCGTACGTACCAAGGCCAAATTTTCCAGAAAATGCTGTGTTCAGCAAACTGATCACCTTGTTTAAGTTCATCGAGTATTGCATCTCTGCGCCACACCCAACCTGCGAAAATGCACAAGGCGAGTCCCAGTAACGGTTGGCTATACTCGGTAGTTAACGCGATAACAAAGCCGAACAAGGTTTCAAAATTTAAAATGATGATGCAGCTTAATACAAAGATGACCGATGCCATCAATAACACGGCCTTTTTACGTTGAAGACCTTTACTTTCAACCATAAACGCAACGGGAACTTCCAACATTGAAATTGAAGACGTGACGGCAGCAATCGCCATAAGCGCGAAAAAGGTAAAGGCAACGAAAAGACCAACGCTACCAATGGTATCAAAAAGTGCTGGTAGTACTTTGAAAATCAGCGTGTCACCTTGGATTAACGCGCCTTCCGGTGTGAAGATTTCAACGCCATTGTTTAATGCAACGTACATGGCCGGGATAATAAGCATACCCGCGATAACCGCGACACCGATATCGACAAGCGCTACCGACGCGCCAATGCTAGGTAGATTTTCATTTTTACTTAGGTATGAACCATAAACCAGCATGGTACCTACGCCTAACGACATTGAGAAAAAGGCTTGTCCCATGGCGTTAATTAATAAGTCTGGGTCTAGAACGCGAGAGAAGTCAGGTACTAAATATGCTGACCAACCTTCTACGGCACCAGGTTGTAGGCTCACATAAACAATCAATGCAAGAATGAGAATAACCAATGTAGGCATCAAACGCACTGACCACTTCTCAATGCCGGACTTTACACCACCGACAACGATAAATGCAGTTAAACCCATGAATAAGAAGCAGAAAATAATGTTACGCGTAACTGATGAAGTGAGTAGCCAGTCGCTAGCGCTCGTAAATCCCACCATGCTAACGGCAGCATCGGCGAAATAAACCAGCATCCATCCGCCTACAATAGCGTAGAATGCAAGGATAAGTGACACGGTAACACAGCCCCAAATGCCCGTTAGCCTTCCGACGAAATTGCCCGATATTTTACCTAAAGCGTCAACCATATTTGAACGTGAACTACGTCCGATTATAAGTTCTGCCATAAGTACTGGATAAGCGAGTACAAAGGCCAGCAGTAAGTATACGAGAACAAATGCTGCGCCACCGTTACTTGCTACCTTTGTAGGAAAGCCCCAAATATTACCTAGTCCTACTGCCGAGCCTGCCGCTGCTAGCACGAACCCTATTCGAGAGGAAAATTCGCCTCTGATAGCCATGTTATTTCCCTTTATTATTGTTTTAATAATTTATAGACACAAAAAAAGGGCTGGCCCTAGACCAGCCCTTTTTTCTAATCACTTAATTTCTTGTGATAGCGTAACGGCCTGTTTCGATCATATCGAAAGTAATATTGGCTGCCTCGTCCAAGAATGGATCTAATTCTTCCATATCTTCAGGTAGGTCGTCCAATGTTGTGACAGTTTCCATTCCCAATCGCTGTAAACGTTCGTTAGCACGAGCAAGCGACTTCTCTTCCGCCTCTTTCTTCTCGCCTTCACGTACAGATTTAACTAATGAGATGAAGTTCTTGTCTTTATTTTCCTTATATTCCTTTATGTCGTCTTGGATATAAGAAAACTCAGGATCTTGTAAAATACGTTTGTTGTGCTTCGCTGTTAAAACATCAAGCGCGGCAGTGCCGTCTGCAAACGTTGTATAGTTTGCGCGATTGATACTGTCCCATGGCAACGCATTTTCCGCTTGGCTTTCTCCCCATTCAGCTGGTTCAACCGCAGATGGATAAAGAATGTCAGGAATAACGCCTTTATGCTGTGTGCTGCCGCCGTCAATGCGATAGAACTTGGCGATAGTAAACTGAACACTACCTAATGGGTTGTCGTAAAGGTCATAAATTTTACCTAAACCGCGATGCTGCTGCACTGTCCCTTTCCCGAAGGTTTGTTCACCTACGATGAGAGCACGGTTGTAGTCTTGCATCGCTGCCGCAAAAATCTCTGAAGCAGACGCGCTATATCTGTCAACTAATACGGTTAACGGGCCATCATAAGCCACTTCGCCATCTGTATCACGGTTAACGCTAACTTTGCTTTGACCGTATCGAATTTGAACCACCGGGCCTTTTTCGATAAATAGGCCAGTAAGTAACGTTGCTTCGGTTAGAGAACCACCGCCATTACCGCGCAAGTCTACGATAACGCCTTTAACGTTTTGCGCTTTCAAGCTTTCTATTTCTTTAGCAACATCCATACTAAGGTTGTTGTAAAAACTTGGAATGGTGATTACACCTAAAGGCTCACCTGCGTGAGGGCCAGTCTCTGGCACATATACTTCCGATTTGGCTGCGCGATCTTCTAACTTAATTTTATCGCGAGTAAGGCTAACTACCGACGTGGTTTTCGCGTCCGTGGCTCCTTTTTCAACCTGTAGACGAACAGTACTTCCTTTCGGGCCTTTAATTAACTCAACCACTTCGTCCAATCGCCAACCAATCACATCAACAAACTCTTCGTCGTCTTGTGCTACGCCAACAATTTTATCTTCTGGTTTTATTGCGCCAGACTCGTCTGCAGGACCGCCAGGTACAACGCTTTTGATTACCGTGTAATCATCTTCGCTTTGCAAAACCGCACCAATACCTTCGAACGACAAGTTCATGTCCATTTGGAAACGTTCAGCGTTACGCGGAGATAAGTAACTGGTGTGGGCTTCAATTGTACGTGCGAATGCATTCATTGCAGTTTGAAAAACGTCTTCGCTCTTTGCTTGCTTAGTTCGCTTAATCGCTCGCGTATAGCGTTTGGTAAGAAGTTCTTTCGCCTCTTCCCATGTTTTGTCTGCAAGTATTAGATTTAACGCGTCGTATTTAACGCGTTGACGCCAAATTTCATCCAGCTCAGCTTTATTAGCTGGCCACTCAGCATCTTCTCTGTCGTAAAAGAACTTATCGCCTTCTTTTTCAAAGTCGAACGGGCCTTTCTCTAACAGTGCAAGTGCAAATTCATAACGCTCAATGCGTCGTTTTGCGCTTACGTTATACATATCATAGGCAACAGAGAGGTTGCCTTTACTCAGCGCATCATCAAACAATGTGCGGTATTTCTCAAAACCCACAACATCAGACAGCAATAACACTTGTTTATTGTGATCTAATGAATCGATGAAGCGCTGGTAAACTCTAGCTGAGAGTGCATCATCCAACGAAATTTCCTTGTAGTGCGCCCTGGTAAAGAGTGCGCTTACTCGCTTAGCTGCAACACTGTGTTGAGATTCCTGTTGTAAAATGGGAAGCTCGTCTACCTCTGGTGTTGACGTAACTGCGCCTGCTCCTACCCCAACGGTAAGAAAAGCACTGGCGATGGAAATTCGAAGGATGTCTCTCATATTTTACGACCTCTTGGAGCGTGCCAAACGTAAAGCGTCTGCGTTTACTTTAACTACCATGCCTGAGTCTAATTGAACGTGAATGCCATCTTTAGCTACTTCGGTAATTACTGCAGGCATAGGTGCTTTACCTAATTTAACGGTAACTTGCGTACCTTGCTGTAAATCGCTATCTGTCAATTTCGCAGGTGGTGTATTGTTTGGTCTGTTATTTTTCGGTTTAGTTCCGCGCTTAGTATCAGCATGGTCCGAATTTGCAGATTTTTCACCTTTTGGACGATTAAATTGACGTTTATCTTTTCGCTTAGGCTGCTGAGCTAGCTTAGCTTTGCGCTTTTCAGCTGCTTTTGCTTTGCTTTCTTCTAACTGCTGCTGCGCATGATCAGCGTGTTCTTTTTCAATTGCATCGCCTTCAACGCCGTCTAAATCTACACGGTTTGCACCTTCTTTGATGCTATGAAGATAGCGCCAGCTGTTGGTGTAATGTCGTAGTGTAGAACGAAGTAAGGTTTTGCTAACGCGTTCCTCTTCTTCTAAACGTGTGGCAAGATCTTGAAAAATACCGATCTTAAGTGGGCGGGCCTCGCCTTCAATGCTAAAACATTTCGGAAAGGTCTCTGCAAGGAAAGCTATCACTTCCTTACTGTTGGTAAACTTCTCTGGTGATTCCATTAACTTTCTAAATTATTCAGGAGATTTCATCGTTACTTGCATCATCCCAAGTTGCCAGCGTGTGGTCAACCCAATCAAGCAATTCGTCGTCATCTATTTCTAATAAATGCTTATCTTGTTGCCAAGATTCCCATGCGTAGTGCAAAATTTGCTCTAAACGCTGTGTTTCAATATCTTCTTCTGCATTGTCGTACACCGCATGTAAGATGAAATTTAAACGTTCAGATGCCTCATCTGGGTCATCATGAAAGTCTTCCATATCCTCATACGTGGATAAAACAACGTGAATATCAACACTGGATTTCATAATTATTTCTGCGAATCCATAAGAATTTGAGCAATTTCAACGAGCCCTTTTTCGTCTTCTTCGGTAAAGCGTTCAAAAACAGGGCTGTCGATATCAAGTACGCCAACCAGCACATCGTTTAGCACTAGTGGAACAACAATCTCAGAGTTTGACGCAGCATCACAGGCAATGTGTCCTTCGAACTGATGAACGTCTGCTATACGCTGAACAGTTCTGGTACTTGCACTCGTTCCGCAAACGCCTTTTCCAAGTGGAATGCGAATACATGCTGGTTGCCCCTGGAATGGACCGAGTACCAACTGCTCTTCTTTATAAAGGTAAAAACCTGCCCAATTCACCTCTTCGAGGCTATTGAAAAGCAGCGCACTTATATTTGCCATGTTAGCGATAAGATCGTGCTCGCCAGAAACCAAACTCTTTGCTTGGTTTATTAACTGACCGTACTGTTGTTCTTTCAAACGAATTTCCTGCTATTGAACAATGTTAAAAGACACATTAACACGTGCTTCTATGCGCTCTTGTCCAGGTAAAGACATAGACATGTCTTTGGCAAAAGCTTCTGCGCGCATTACTGGAATCGGCATATTGCCACCAGATTCTGAGATTGCAACAACTTCACCTACTTCAATCTCTAATTCTTTTGCTAATAACTGTGCACGTTGCTTTGCGTCTTTTACCGCAGAGATAAGTGCTTTTTGATAGGCATCGCCTTCACCAACTGAAATAAAGTTGAATTGTTGTATGCGATCAACACCTCGTTTGAGCACGCCATCTAATACTTTGTCATAAGTTTCAAGGTCAGTAGATGTGACGGTGATATCTCGTGACAACGTGAAACCTTCTTGCTGACGGCCTTGAGGCGTATTGATATAGCGAGGTTGTAAGCGTACTTGCATACTCTGAATGTGCTTTTCATCTATACCTTGATTAAGCAAGAACTTAACAATAGAGCGGAGGTCCGAATCAAGCTGAGTGTTCAGTTTACCTACTGTATTACCTTCTTCTTCAACAACGAGTGTGACTGAATAAGCGTTTGGTGTCACTTCTACCGCTCCTACGCCTTGCACATTTATAACCGCTTCTTGTGCGGCCTGTGCAGCAACCATAGGTGCAGATAAGGCAATAAATGATGATGCTAACAATGCTTTTTTAACTACATTTTTAGCTGTCGAATAAGTATTGGTACGCGTGATCATTTTCATAGAGATTCCTTTTTTATGGTGCCTTTTAATTACGTTACCTAAAGGATAAATGTTTAAAACTGAATAGTTTATGAATATACGCAATAAACGAAATCTTAGCACTGAACTAAGACGAGAAGAGATATAACTTCGCCGAGATGCGCTTTTTATGAGGCAAGACCCAAAAATGGATAAGTAATACCAGTCAACTTGATGTAGTGCCACTATACCTGCGGTAACACGACGTGATTACGAAGATTTTAAACCTCACTGAGTGGGTAATGATCTATGCGGACTGATATCAAAGCGCTATGTTAACGGCTAAAAGCCAACCGTTCAGCTAAGCATCTCGCTGAACGTGTTGACCGAAAAGAGTAAAAGGCGCTAGGCGTTTTACTTAAGCACAGTGCGCAACGCAGCAAGGCAGTGATCGATATTACGGGGTTTACATGCGTATCCCATAAGACCAATTCGCCATACTTTACCGGCATGATCGCCTAAACCGGCGCCGATTTCTAAATTAAAATCTTCAAGCAATTGCTTGCGAACGGCAGCATCGTCTACGCCGTCTGGAATTTTAACTACATTCAATTGAGGCAAACGATAAGCACTGTCTACTGTTAGCTCTAACCCAAGTTCATTTAGACCCTGCGCAAGTTTTTCATGACCCAATGCATGACGCTGCCACGCATTTTCTAAGCCTTCTTCTTTTAAAATCAGAAGTGCTTCGTACATAGCGTACATACTGTTGACAGGTGCGGTATGGTGGTAGGCACGCTTGGCGCCCTGCCCCCAATAACCAACAATCAAGTTCATGTCTAGAAACCAGCTTTGCACTTTCGTTTTTCGGTTTTGAATAACGTTAACTGCTCTTTCACTAAATGAAACAGGAGAGATACCCGGCACGCAACTCAAACACTTCTGTGAACCTGAATAAATAGCGTCAATGCTCCAACCGTCAACATCTAACTCGATACCTCCAAGAGAGGTAACTGCATCAACAATGCTAAGACAATCATACTTTTTAGCCAGCTCACAAAGCGCTTTGGCTTCATTGCGTACGCCCGTAGATGTTTCGGCGTGAACAAAGGCAAGGATCTTAATATCCGGATTGGCTTTAAGGGTGTCTTCTACCACATTAAGGTCAGTTTGCTCGCCCCATGTATTGTTGACGGTAATAGCCTCTCCACCACAACGCTCTACGTTTTCGACCATTCGATTGCCAAATACGCCGTTAATACACACGAGTACCTTATCGCCTGGTTCTACAAGATTAACAAAACATGCCTCCATTCCTGCTGAGCCCGGAGCAGAAATAGGCATAGTAAGTGCATTCTCAGTTTTAAACGCATACTGTAAAAGCTGCTTGGTTTGATCCATTAACTCAATGAATAATGGATCGAGATGGCCCAGGGTGGGTCTCGCCATGGCGTTTAAAATTCTGGGGTTAACATCGGATGGTCCTGGACCCATCAAAGTCCGTTCAGGGGGAATAAAAGTAGAAAATGATTGCATAATCCATCCTCGTATTAATGTAAGAGCCTGTTTTTAGAGTCAGTATCACGCATATTTAGCATGAACGTTGACGTCATACTACAAGGATAATGGCATGGTACAACCGTCTGTTTTCAACATAACTTACATGAATGAAAGTATGTCTATATATTTAACAAGGGTATACATTAACAACGCTTTATCACGTGGATAAAATGTGTGCAACATGTGGATATAAACTGTACACCTTTCTCTCAAAAAACATCACATCCGACCAGTTTTTAGTCCATTGATTACTAACGTATAAGTTCTACAATTTAATTGACGTTGAGAGTGTAAGATAAAATTCACACAAAAATTGTTTATAATTTAAACAAATGTATTCTATACTCATTGTCCGTTTAAAAGATTTTATTTAAACTCTCCTGTGTAAAAGTTAGCGCACGGCTCAGCAATGAGCCATTCCCCTAGGCCCGGAACGTTTGTTCTGGGCATTTTTTATGGGGATTCAAAATATCGCGAACAGCCTAGTCTTAAATATCAGCTATCAACTGGCTGTAATGATGACTTATATGTTTTGGCGTTATCTACGTAATGTTCAGCGGACGCTTTTAGTTTGGGTTCGATCTTGTCATCAAATGTTCTAATGACTTTACCAGGCGCTCCAACTACTAAACTGTAATCCGGAATTTCCATGTTTTCCGTTATCAAAGCGTTAGCGCCAATGATGCAGTACTTTCCAATTTTTGCACCGTTTAATACGACAGCGTTAATTCCTATCAAGGAATAGTCACCAATCTCGCAGCCGTGAAGCATGACTTTATGTCCTACTGTTACCCCTTCACCTAGCACTAAAGGAATACCTACATCGGTGTGTAATACGCTGCCATCTTGGATATTCGTATTTTTACCAACGGTTATCTTGTCCATATCGCCGCGTATAACCGCATTGAACCAAACGCTTGAACCCACTTTGAGTTCAACATTACCAATAACATGTGCGCCTGGCGCTATAAACGTACTTTCATCAACCAGCGGTGATGTAGAACCTAATTTGTAGCGCATTACCCTCTCCCTATTCGTCTACTTTTCTCATTAATCCTTCTTGCATGGTTGACGCAACAAGTTCACCATTTTGGTTAAATATTTGTCCGCGTACCAAACCTCTAGAGCCTCCGCTAAAGGGACTCTCCATTGCATACAATAACCATTCGTTCATATTGATTGGGCGGTGGAACCACATAGCATGGTCTATCGTTGCGATTCGAAGTGATTTATCGGTTACCGCAACACCGTGTGGTTGAAGCGACGTACTGAGAAAATGATAATCTGATGCGTAAGCAAGCGCAGCTTGATGAACAGTCAGTGATGCATTCATTGTATCTCTTGCTTTTAACCAGATATAACGCGTCGGTTCACGTTTCGCTGACTGGTAAGAGTTAGCTGCATCTACCGTGCGGATATCTACAGGTTTATGATAGCTCAACGCTTCTTGCATAGGACGTGCAATCTTATTGAAGTTAGCTTCATAGAATTCAATGTCAGACTGCACATCTTCCGGCGCAGGCACATCTGGCATTGTTGGGTTTTGATGCTCCATGCCATCTTGAGGAACCTGAAAAGACGCTGTCATGTAGAAGATATTTCTACCATCCTGAATGGCTTTAACCCGTCTAGCAGAGAAACTTCTGCCGTCTCGCACTACTTCAACATCGTAAACTACAGGCTTTTTAGCATCGCCTGGTAGTAAAAAATAAGTGTGGAATGAGTGTGCGACTCTACCAGCCTCCACTGTTTCGTATGCAGCTGCTAACGCTTGCCCCAAAACTTGTCCACCAAACAAGGCGCGGAAGCCTAAATCCCAGCTTTGACCTCGATAGATGCCAGCTTCCACTGTTTCGAGTTCAAAAAGTGACGATAGTTTAATCTCAGACATGTTGTACTTTCTCTTCAATTACTGCTTTTGGGTTTCGCGGGTAGTACTTTTCAGGCAATTTTGCTTTATGCTCGAAAAAGCGCGTATCTTTATAGGGTAACTTCATAAACCCTGAAATGCCTAGCCCTTTTATTTTGGGAATTTGCTGAACGAGTTGCGCTAATAATGCGTGGAAGCGCTCTTCTTGGCTGTGATCAAGCAACGTGTAATAGTTGTGAATTTTCAAATGCCGCGGTAATGCTTCAAATATAATACAACCAGTGTGATGTATTGTATTAAGTTGAACGATGGTATCGATAATCTCCTGAGGCAGCTTTAATAGTTCGTCCGGATCATCGCCATCTTCGAAATATGAGTGAGTACGGCTTTCATCCTTTTGTGCAGAAACCCGTGATAGTTCGTAGGGAATAAACATACCGCCTGCTGGTTCAAAGTCTTCATCTTCACTTTCGCGTTCAATGTGCAGCGTGTTTTTGGCGTTGAACATACAACATTTGAACACCGCGGGCTTGTGAATAGCCCTTGCTAAATTAATGACATTATTTACTGCTAAATCAAACGCTGCTTTCATTGATTCATCATATAAGTTCAAACTCGAATCGACATATATACCTTCTGGCTCCCAGCGCACAGCCATACCGCCAACTACAGGGTAACGGCCTAGTCTGCTTATTGCAGAAACAAATGCTTTTTCGGTATCCCCCATGCCCTGTAAATAGTTTTTGTAGTAGCGGTCAAATTGCGCATCGTCTATATAACGAAGTTCCTCTACGTCTTTTTCATCTAACGAGTCAGACAGTCTTGCCTGTTGGCGTAGGTAAGATTTTCGAGAGCTGTAAACAACGGTTTCAATATCAGCACGGTTCTGAGTGTGGGCCAGCCATGTAGGGATTAACGGTGTATATTGCGTTGGCTTGTCTTGAGTGAAAACCATATTCTTCAAAACGTGGAGATGATTAAACAGGTAATCTCCGCCTTGTCTTCTCTTTGTAGGATCTTCACTGAGCATGTGCTCAAGGATATTAGCAAGCATTTTTGGAAGACCAAGGGATGACGGCGTGATAACTTTACTGCCATAACGGCAAGACTGTCCTGAAGCCAAAGCATACAGGGTACTCGCCAGGCCTTGTTCATCAAAGCGGGGGCTGGAAAGTGCGCCATTAAGCTGCTCCTCGCCAATAAAATATACATCGCCAAGTCGAGCATTAGTTTGATGCAGTTCACCCGACATTAAATCCATGACATTATTACCCACATACTGCCCAGTAATGTCAGTCTGTGCGAACACTGAAGAGCCCCAATCAATCAGCCCAACCGATTCATTTTCGACATCCCAAACCAGATTCGAGGGTTTTATGTCTCCGTGCACAATGGGTTTAATTTCTCCATTTTCACTGTATTGGCGAAAACTGGATAAAAGTTCGCCGACCTGCACTGCAATTTTGACGATAATACGGGGCGAAAGTGGGCCTGTTTTCAAGCTGACTTTTTCTAGGTCTTCGCCAGGTGCGCGACCCATAACTAAGATGGATTGTTTACGTATTTGTTGATATTCAATAAACCGCGGCACAAACTCGTGATTAACGTGAGAAAGCATAAATGCTTCCTCTTCTAGTCTATCTTGCACATGCTGCGGCAACGTTATTCGCGAAAACTTAAATACCCGTGATTCACCGCTTGGCGCGTTCCCTGCAAACGCAAACCCAAAGGCTCCTTTTCCTAAAAGTTCGATGTCACTGTACCCCAACCCTTCTAACTGTGAGATACAAAGGTTTACCCAGTCTTTTAACTTTTTCGCATCCGCATGAGATAGCAGATATATCGACTGCTCATCGGGTATATAGAAATGTTTTAGGCCTTTGAGTTGCGACATGTTTTTTACTTCACGCTTTTAGTGACTTTTTGAAACAGATTAATCAGCAACAATACGCTTACCATTGTTAAACCGCACAGCAATCAATTATCTTCGTTTATCCAGGTAACATGCGCTGTAGCGTGATAGCCTGCTTCATTTTCACCTAGCATACCAACAACGCTTTCTAACGCGCTTTTTAAATTAGTATCTAGCTGCCAAGGCGGGTTCAAAACGAATACGCCCGAACCATACATTCCGGCATCAGCGGTATTTTCTTCCAAGCATATTTCTGCTTTAAAACAGGGTTTACCCATTGCTGCAAGCTTTTCACACATAGCTTCACTTGCACCACTTTTGGCGCCAGCCCTCTCTGACAATAGTGGATACCACACTACGATTTGTGCCTGCTGCCAGCGTTTGAATACCTGTTCCACACCCTTAACAAGGTCGCTATATTCATTCACGCGCTCATAAGGAGGGTCGATTAAAATAGCACCGCGATTGGGTTTAGGTGGCGTGAGAGCGCGAAGCCCTTCGTACCCGTCACGTTTATGGACGTGGCTATTAAGGGTGCGTAAACGGGATACGTTTATGTCTAGTTTATCGAATTCCGCAGGATGAAGTTCCATTAGGTGTAAATTATCACCGTCCCTTTTTACTTTTGCGCTTATTGCCGGTGAGCCCGGATATTGTTGTTGTGCTAAAAACGGTTCACACAACGATAAATAGTCGGCCAACAAATTTGGCAAGTCCTGCGCGCCTTTATCATCTATAAGCAAACGAGATATACCTGTCTCGTACTCTTTATTTTTTGATGACATGGCATCGGTTAGATCGTACGCGCCCGCGCCTGCGTGGGTGTCGAAAAGCGTAAAAGGTTTATCTTTTTTCTTTAATGCGTTGATAACGCCAATCCAACAAAGATGTTTGATGACATCAGCGTGGTTGCCCGCATGAAAGGCATGTTGATAACTAAGCACAAAACCTCAGTAAAATTTTCGTTTGTTTATAGTGCTCTATAATAACGTCAACGCGCTTTGAGGTATACAAAACAAAAAAGGGCCAATAGTTTTGCTACCGGCCCTTTTAAAATATTGCTACTGCAAATCAAATTGCTTTGAATGATATCACTTAAGGTGCATCAACATTTTTTCTGGCTGAGTTAGGTAACTCATCCATAGATTATTGAATCGCACCATAGTCGCACCATCAATAATACGGTGGTCGCCAGACCAATTAACCGCCATGATATTTTGCGCGCTAACATTTCCTTCATCGTCAAAGCGTGGAAGTTTCTGCGTTTTGCCAAGAGCAACAATAGCAGCTTCTGGTTTATTAATTACTGGCGTTGCGGTAATACCGCCTATTGCACCGATATTAGAGATACTAATCGTACCGCCTTTAAGGTGCTCGCCAGCCACGCGGCCCGCTCTGGCTTGTTCGATAATATCCTGCATTTGAACAGCAATCTCTAACAGAGATAGGTCTTGAACACGCTTAATATTGGGTACAAGCAAACCAATTTTAGAGTCTACTGCAAAACCAATATTGTGATCTGCGAAGTAGCTTATCTCAGTGGCGTCTTCGTTAAGCTGACTGTTAACTACAGGGAACTCATTGAGTGCCAACGACATTGCTTTAACGAAAAACGGCATAAAGCTGAGTTTTACGTTCTTCGCTTCAAATTCAGGTTTAAGCAGCTTGCGTAGCGACATCAGGTTGTCCATTACCAACTCGTCACTGACTGTGAAGTGCGGGATAGTATAGACCGAAGCCGACATTTGCTTCGCCATAGCTGCCTGAATACCGCGTACTTTTTCTGTTCTAACGCTGCCTTTAAGCACAGTGCTTGTGCTATTCAAATCACCTTTTTCTGCGGTAGATGAGCTTGGCGCAGAAGATGACGTATTTTGAGACGACGTGTCAACATTCGAATGTTGTAGATTCAACACGTCAGACTTAAGGATCCGCCCCTTTTTACCCGAGCCTTCCACAGTAGAAAGGTCGATATTCTTTTCTCTTGCAACACGTCTTACCGCGGGGCTAGCCAACACTTTACCTTCTATAGCGATAGGTGGCTCGTATTCGCCGTCGCTGAATTTTGAAGGAGCAAATTGCGCTGATTGTTGACTTGAACCGTTTGTTTGCTTGTTCACCGAACTTTGAGATGCAACGCTTGAAGCACTGTTGTTTGCCGATGGTGATTCGTCATTAGTACCGCTACTAGTTGTGACTTCACCGGCAACTTCTAGCGCAAACAATGCACTATGCACTTTCGCTATATCGCCTTGCGCGTAATAAAGACGATGCACGGTACCTGCGTTTTTAGCGGGGATCTCTACCACTGCCTTGTCGGTCATCACTTCTACAACGGCTTGATCTTCTTCAATTTCATCGCCTTCAGCCACGTTCCATTTCACAATTTCGCACTCGACAATACCTTCACCAATATCTGGCAAAATAAAGTCTTCGATGTGCTTGCCGTTTGAAGCGCCTGAAGAAGCACTATCATTCGCTGTCGCTGTTTCAGACGCATTGTCTTTTACTTCCGCTTGCGCGTCTTCATGTGTATCTGAGTTAGCGTCGGCATCATCTGGCGTCATAGAGAATAATGGTGCGTGCACTTTAGCAATATCGCCTACCGCGTAATGCAGTTTATTAACCACACCCGCATGCATTGCAGGAATTTGCACGGTAGCCTTGTCGGTCATTACTTCCGCGACAGGTTGATCTTCTTCTATATGCTCACCTTCAGAAACTAACCATTCCAGAAGTTCGCATTCAACTATACCTTCACCAATGTCCGGTAAGATAAATTCAATTGTCATTTGATCGTCCCCCGGCTTAGTAGTGAAGCGTACGTTTTATGGCTTCGTACGTCTTCGTTTCATCTGGCATATATTCTTTTTCGTGCGCCAAAGGATACGGCGTGTCTAAACCACACACTCTCGCAATAGGCGCTTCAAGATATAAGAAACAACGTTCCTGAATGCTCGCTGCGATTTCACTCGCAAAGCCACCCGTTAGCGGTGCTTCGTGGTTTATCAATAAGCGACCTGTTTTCATTACAGATTGCATAACCGTTTCAACGTCCCACGGTAATATGCTGCGTAAATCGATAATTTCACACGACACACCATCTTCAAGAGCCATTTCTGCGGCTTTTTGCAGAATTTCTATTTGCGCGCCCCACCCTAGTAACGTGATATCGGTACCTTCTTGAACAATATCTGCCTTACCTAATGGCAGTTCGTAATCTTCTTCAGGCACTTCCGATACCGAAGCGCGGTAAAGGCGTTTAGGCTCCATAAACAATACAGGGTTTTTATCGCGAATTGACGCAAGCAACAAACCTTTTGCCTGATAAGGGTCACGAGGGATAACAATCTTTAACCCTGGGCAGTGAGCGAAGAATGCCTCTGGTGATTGACTGTGGTAGTGGCCGCCTGCGATACCGCCACCATAAGGTGTACGAATTGTTAGCGTACCCACATCGAACTGACCGCCTGAACGGTAGCGCCATTTAGCCGTCTCATTCACAATTTGATCGAATGCAGGGAAAATGTAATCACCAAATTGAATTTCAGCAATAGGTACAGAGCCTTGTGAGGCCAAGCCGTTCGCGAAGCCAATAATGCCTTGTTCAGTAAGCGGCGTGTTAAAGCAACGCGCCTTACCAAATTTTTCTTGAAGGTGACTGGTTGCACGGAACACGCCACCAAAATGGCCCACGTCTTCACCAAAGACCATTACTTTCTCATCTTCGGTCATGGCTGTGATGAGTGCATTATTAATTGCTTGAAGTAGATTCATCTTAGCCATTATTTTACTCTCCCTGCTGTTTTAGGGTACATCTTAGGGTACTTCTTAATATGCGCTTTCAATTCACTGAGTTGTTCTTTTAAGTGCCAAGGTGCTGTGTCGTATACATCTTCGACAATGTCTTCAATGGCACATACGTCAGTCTTTTCACAACTCTTCATTGCTGCTAAAACGTCTTGTCTTGCTTTATCGACGCGCTTTTGGTTCTCAGCCTCGTCAAACCAGCCTTTGCTTTCTAACCATTTCGCCATACGAGCGATAGGGTCTTTTGCACGCCACTTATCTTCTTCTTCACGAGAGCGATAGCCTGTTGGGTCGTCTGACGTGGAGTGCGCCGCTAAGCGATAAGTCATGGCTTCAATAAGTACAGGACACTTTTCTTCAATGGCGATACGACGGGCTTCTTTAGTAGCTGCATAAATGGCTAACACATCGTTACCATCAACACGGATAGTTTTAATACCGTAACCTAAGCCACGCGAAGCAATGCCGTCACCCGCGAATTGCTCTTCTGCTGGTGTTGAAATGGCGTAGCCATTATTTCGGCAAAAGAAGATAACTGGGCAGTTTAAAACAGCGGCCATATTTAACCCTGCGTGGAAGTCTCCTTCAGACGCTGCACCTTCCCCGAAGTAACAGATAGTAACCACATCTTTACCCGACATTTTTTGACCATAGGCGTAACCAGATGCTTGAGGGATCTGTGTGCCTAGTGGTGAAGATATCGTCATGAAGTTAAGTGGCTTGTCACCATAATGGATAGGCATTTGACGTCCTTTGTTAGGATCGTCTTTATTGCTAAACATTTGGTTCATGAATTGTTCTGTGGTGTATCCGCGGTAGGCTAATGCGCCTTGCTCACGGTACTGAGACATAATCATGTCGTCGTCTGAGAGTGCTGCTGCACTTGCAACTGACGCCGCTTCTTCACCCGTGCTTGCCAAGTAAAAACTAATACGACCTTGGCGCTGTGCACCCACCATACGTTCATCCAATACTCGAATGTAATGCATGGTATTAAATATTTTTAATGCTTCTTCTTTGCTGAGGTCAGGTTCAACTGCTTTTTCAATGAGTTCACCTTCGGCAGAAAGGATTTGCAGCATTGGGATATCAACAACCCCTTTAGTAATAATTTCGACCTTATTTGTTGTTTTTACTTCGGCCAAATGATTTCTGTCTTTCACGTTTGTTCCCCTTAAATATGAGGGTTAATAGCGACTTATAGTGATAACAATATGCTAGTTGAGAAAATGCAGGAGCGTCCTACTTATTCATTGGCATTTTTTCAAATGGGTGAAATAGACATACTCAATTAGTCTAAATGAAAAGGATATTCGTCCTAAAAACGTAAACCCCATGTAAAAAATATGAAAACCGAGTAGGACAATCATTTCTCATTCACATCCAGTAATAGAGTTTCTAACGTTTCAAACGCTTATATATCCAATAATCTACTGCTTAGAACTTCAATGAAAAAAGGAAGTTATCTATGCAACGACTAATCGTCGTTAAATGTAACAAAATGTGTAAATTGTGTATTGCAGAAACACACGTTACAAAAAGAAAAAAAGTGTGCTAGTAATAGATAGTCACAGCGATAAGTTGCGTTTTAAAAAAGGCGAATGACCTTTTAAGCAAACAAAAAAATCGTTGGGCTCCAGGGAACTATTCACACGAGAATAATTATGAAAAAAACAATCCTTAGTACGGTTATTGCTACCGCATTAACAGGCTCAGCCTTTGGTGCACTAGCAATATCAAATCAATTATCTGGCCACAGCGTTGAACAACGTAACGCCATCGAAGCATCCTTCGACAAAAAGAATATTCTTGCAAATGCAATCCAAGCGGATAGTGATAGCGTACGTGTTATCGTACAACTTACTGACGTGCCTATGGCGCAATTCAGCGCAGTAAATCCAAGTGTAAGCAGCATGGCTGCCCACAAAGGTCAAAAGGTAAATTTCAAGTCAAATGCAGCGAAGGAATATCAATCTTTCCTTGAAGCTCAACAGCAATCGGTTATCCAGTCTATCAAGTCATTCGATAAGTCATTCAAAGCTGACATGTCTTACACAGCAGCATTTAATGGTTTTGCGGGTATCGTTTCAAAGAGTGCACTTGATAAGCTTTCCAGCCTTTCAACGGTAAAAGCGGTATACCCAGACTTAGTACACCATGCCCAAATGGACGCTAGTTTGGATCTGATCGGTGCAGTTCAAACGTGGGAACAGTTCGGCGGCAAGGAAAGCGCCGGTGCAGGCGTGAAAGTAGCGATCATCGATAGTGGTATTCGTCCAGAAAACCCTTTATTCAGTGGTGAAAATTTTACAGCACCTGATGCTGCGACACTTCCTACTGACGACTACTGTTCAGAAGTTCCTGATTTTTGTAACAATAAACTGATTGTTGCTCGCGCAGCAGACATCGTAGAAGGCTTCTCTGTTGTTGAAGAAGAATACGAGAGCCCGCTAGGATTCAATGGACACGGTACGCACGTAGCAGGTACAGCAGTAGGTAATTACGGGGTAATGGCAGAGCGCGATGGCGCAGAAGCTGAAATCTCTGGTGTTGCGCCAGCTGCTTATCTAATGGTTTACAAAGGTTTGTATGCCACACCAGCTAACCCTGCTTCTTCTAGCGGTGCTTCTTCAATGCTGCTTTCTATGCTTGAAGCTGCGCTTACAGATGGTGCTGACATTGTAAATAACTCGTGGGGTGGCGGTGCAGGTGGAAACCCTAACGGCTCAGTATATGAAGACGTACTTGAAGCCATGCACGATGCGGGCGTTGTTACCGTTTTTGCAGCGGGTAACGATGGTCCGGGTGCTGGCACTATTGGCTGTCCTGGTTGTTCAGAAGACGTAATAACGGTCGCAAATACAACAACAGGTCGTTTGTTCGCAAACGAGGTGACCGTTGAAGGCGATACCACTTTAGGTTCTATTCCGGCACTTTACTCAGTCGGCAACCCTGCCATTGTATTTGATAGCCCAATTACTGCACCTGTTGTTTATGCAGGCGAAGTAGATGCGGCAAACGTTGAAGGTTGTGATGCATTTGCTGCGGGCGCGTTCGATGGTGCAATTGCGCTTATCAGCCGTGGTACGTGTGGTTTCGTGACTAAAATTGAGAACGCAGAGGCAGCGGGAGCAACTGCTGTTCTTATTCATAACGTTGATGGACGCGGTGAAGCGCCAATATTAATGGGCGGCTTAAGTGAAGCTCAAACAATTCCATCACTTATGCTTCCTGCTACACCAGGTTTAGCGCTTGCTAACCTAGCTGAAACTACTGAAGAGTCGCTAAATGTAACTATCGGTAGCGATATTGTTCGCGTTGTTTCAGACAGCCTTGCTGACATCATGAATGAAAGCAGCTCTCGCGGTCCTAACGGCGACCCGACGTTCCTTAAGCCTAATATTGCTGCTCCTGGTACTCGCATCTTCTCTGGCGAATCACCGGATGCACCAGGACACGAAGACCAGAACTTCTCGTTCAAGAACGGTACTTCAATGGCATCGCCACACGTAGCTGGTGCAGCTGCACTTCTTAAGCAAATGCATCCTGATTGGACTGCACAGCAGATAAAGAGTGCGCTTGTTACTTCTTCAATTCGCGATATTTTGAAAGAAGATGCGTCTACCGCAGCAGACAACTTTGACATGGGTGCAGGTCGTTTAGATCTTCCTCGTGCAACAACGGTAGAGCTAACTTATAGCGATTTAAGCTTAGTAGACGGTAACTGCTACCTGAACTGCGAAATGTCTATCACTGTAACAAACACCAGCGATGAAGAAGTTACAGTCGATGCTACAGCAATGTTTAATGACTCAGCTATTTCTGCAACCGTTACACCTCAAATGGCAACCCTTGCAGCAGGTGCTTCAGCTGAAATTATGGTAGCAGTAGATGTAACAACAGCGTCTACAGGGTCATGGTCTTTCGGTGGTATTAATTGGGCAGACACTGACGACACAACAACCGATTACTTCATCCCAGTAGCTATCTATCCTATTAGCAGTGATGAACCATCATTGTTTGATAGCGATGTAAGCACGCAAGTAGCAGCTGAAGGTGAATTGGTAGTAACCGAAGCGTTTGCTACTAACACTGACGTAACTGGTATGATCAGCATCACGGGTGAAATTGACCACAAATATGCGATTAACCCTTCTACAATTTCTGCTGTTAAAAACGGAAACCAAGAGCCAGTAAGCTATGACGCTGACTCAGGTACCGTATATTGGGAAGGCGCACTTAACACTGCTTCTTTCTCGATGAACGCAGATACTACTATTGGTGACATACTTGAAGGTTTTGGACTTGACCGTTACGTACCAATGGCATCTATTGGTGTTGCGCCGCTAGAGTGCTCTGGTTCGTGTGATGACGCTTCAATTGAAGTAAGCCTACCTCGCACTATCACTTACTTAGGTAGCGAATACACAACCATGCAGATTTCATCTAATGGTTTTGTATCTTTAGGTACAAGCTCTGGCAACATTACTACACCGTTTGCAGAAGTATTGCCAAGCCTAAGTGAGCCAAACAATATTGTCGCACCTTATTGGACTGATTTTGACCTTGCGGGTGGCGGTGCAGGCGCTGGTAATATCTACGCAGTAAGCCTTACAACAGGTCACTTTGTTGTTGAGTGGGAAAACGCTCAAATTTGGAATGAAGATGGCACAAACTTTAACTTCCAGTTGTGGTTTGAGTACGAAACAGGCAACGTAAACTTTGTATATGGTCCAATGGACTCACCTGTTTACGCAACGGTAGTTGGTGCCGAAAACATTTCAGGTAGCGTTGGTACAACATACGCTGCACTAACATCTGCGGGCCTTCAAGGTACCCTTCCAGTTGAAGGTGACGAATTTGTACTAACTGCTAATGCGGGTGACGAAGTTACTATCAGTTACGCAGGTACTGTTGTTCCATCTAGTGAGTATATGGACGACATGTTGTCAGTTAACGAAGATGCGTCGGTAACGGCTAACATTCTTGCTAACGAAATGGACAGCACAATCATCAATAAATTCACCATGGACTCTCTGTCTGGTGAGTTCCGTACGTTTACGCCTATCACTATTGATAAAGCGCCTCTTGATCCATCAACAGTTGTAATTTCTGGTGAGCCAGCAAATGGCACAGTAACTGTAAATGATGATGGAACAGTAACGTATGCACCAAATACTGACTTCTTCGGTGAAGATTCATTTACATACACCGTTCGTGTTGAAGGTACAATTGATGAAAACGAAGAGCCAGTTGAAGGTGAAATTGTTGGTGAAGGCACAGTAACTGTAGCGGTTGCAGGTGTGCAAGATGCTCCAGTTATTTCAATATCTGCTCCAACTAGCGTTGATGAAGGTCAGTCTTACACTGTAACTGCTTCTGCAACTGACGCAGACGGAGACGACGTGACTATCACCATTAACGGTGTAGAGCGCACTTCGTTCACTGATACAGCGCCTAGTAACGAACAGTCTAACCGTGTAACGGTTCAAGTAACGGCTTCAGATGGTATTGAAACTACTACAGAAAGCGTGACTATTCGCGTTAACGATAAGTCTGGTGGTTCAATGGGCTGGATTGCATTGCTTCTTGCTCCAGCAGTTTACCTACGTAGACGCATGAAACGTTCATAACGTTTTTTGATAAGAGAAAAAAGGCCGCAATTGCGGCCTTTTTTAATCGTCTTGAGAAAGTTGCTGTAAGTGCTGAGACATTCGCTTACTGGGTTGTACGCCAAGTTCTCTAAACTTTTCTATTTGCCTTACCAAGTTCCCTCTTCCACTGGTTAACTTATTCATTGCTTGTTCGTAGTTTGCGTGAGCGGTATCCATCGACTTACCTACTTTTTCCATATCCGTCACAAACCCAACGAACTTGTCATAAAGCTTTGCTGCTTGTTCCGCAATAAGCTGTGCGTTTTGATTTTGGTACTCATACTGCCAAATGTTATTAATAGTACGCAGTGCAACCAGTAAATTAGTTGGGCTAACCAACATGATATTGTGATTAAGTGCCATTGTGACTAAATCTGGTTCTTCTTCGACAGCAATCAGAAATGCAGGCTCAATGGGAATGAAAAGTAACACATAATCCAGTGTCTTTATGCCTTTCAGCGTTTGGTAGTCCTTCGCGCCTAAGCCTTTGATGTGCCCTTTTATAGAAGCCACATGTTGACTTAAAAATTGCGCTTTCTCAGCTTCATCATCACAGTTGTAATACCTTTCATAGGCCGCCAAACTTACTTTTGAATCTATGATCACATCTTTATCATTTGGCAAATGCACCACGACATCTGGTTGAAATCGCTTGCCGTTCTCTGATGTTGCTGACATTTGTGTTTCAAATTCATGACCCTCGCGTAAACCAGATTCTTTGAGTATCCGCTCAAGCACTACTTCGCCCCAGTTTCCTTGCTTTTTATTGTCACCTTTTAGTGCATTGGTCAGCGCTGCAGCTTCTTCCGTAATTTTCTGGTTGAGAGCCTTTAAACTTAGAATCTCTGTTTTAAGTGAGGCTCGCTCCTGCCCCTCACGTATGTGTTGTTCTGAGATTTGACGTTTAAAACCATCTAACTCGTTTTTGAATGGCGCCAAAACAGCTTCTATATTGTGTTTTGTTTGTTGCGTGTAACGCTGTTGCTTTTCTTCGAATATGCGATTTGCTAGATTTTCGAATTGCGTATGCAGACGTTGTTCAGATGCATTCATAGACGCAAGCTTATCTTCATGCGCAGCATGAAGCGCCTGAATTCTTGCTTGGTGCGCTTCGTTTTGTGCTTGAAGCTTGGCAATAGCAATACGCTCGCTATTCAAATCATTTTGTAGCTGCTCATTGATTTGCGAAAGCTGCGCTATCTTGGTGGCATTCGCCTGGCCTCGAATAAATGAATAAAGTGAAAAAGCACACACACTTACGAAGGCTATAAGAAAGGAAATGGGCTCGCTAGAAATAAGGTTAATTAACATAGTGCACGTTCATACTGTTATTTTGTACAGCACTATAAACAAAATCAGATAAATATACCAACTGGTATAAATTTAAAATGAAATTGGGGCAAAACGTCTAGCACGTAATCCTTTGAAAAAATGAAACTACACAAATCAAAACGGGTGCTATTGCACCCGTTTTTTATACTGTGATGAAAAACCTAATTAGCTTTCTTAAGCAGAACGGCTCACCTTAAGTTTTGTCTTCCTCTCTATTTAGATAGCGAGGCATCAAGCTCTTCAATTTTTGCTTTCCAAATGGCCGGACCATTTTTGTGAGCATTGGCCCCCGTACTGTCTACTGCAACGGTTACTGGCATGTCTTCTACGTCGAACTCGTAAATTGCTTCCATACCTAAGTCCTCGAATGCTACGACACGAGATTTCTTAATGGCTTTAGATACAAGGTACGCTGCACCTCCAACTGCCATTAGATAAACCGCTTTGTGTTTAGCAATTGAATCAACGGTTGCTGGACCACGCTCTGCTTTTCCAATCATGCCAATAAGGCCTGTTTTCTCTAGCATCATGTCAGTGAACTTATCCATACGGGTAGCCGTTGTCGGGCCAGCCGGACCAACCACTTCGTCACCTACAGCGTCAACAGGACCAACGTAATAGATAAAGCGGTTAGTTAGATCAACGCCCTCTGGTAAACCTTCACCATTTTCCATCATGGTTTGAATGCGCTTGTGAGCAGCATCACGACCGGTAAGCATCTTACCTGACAGCAGTACCGTTTCGCCTACTTTCCACTCTTGGATATCTTCTTTTGTTACTTCATCAAGGTTAACGCGGCGAGTGTTTTCGCTCACTTCCCAAGTTACTTCTGGCCAATCTTCTAATTTAGGTGGCGTAAGCTCCGCTGGACCCGAACCATCTAGATAAAAATGTGCGTGACGAGTCGCCGCACAGTTAGGGATCATTGCTACAGGTTTTGACGCAGCGTGAGTAGGTAGCGACTTAATCTTAACGTCAACAACGGTCGTTAAACCACCTAGGCCTTGTGCACCGATACCCAACTTATTTACGCGGTCAAAAATTTCTAAGCGAAGTTTTTCATCGGTAGTTTGCGGGCCGCGCTCTATAAGCTCTTGGATGTCTACTGGGTCCATAAGGCTTTCTTTTGCAAGTACCGCTGCTTTTTCAGCCGTACCGCCAATACCTATTCCCAGCATTCCTGGAGGGCACCAGCCTGCCCCCATCGTCGGCAAAGTTTTTACTACCCAGTCAGCAATATCATCGCTTGGGTTAAGCATTACCATTTTAGACTTGTTTTCAGAACCGCCGCCTTTAGCCGCGATCATCACTTCGATCTTTTCACCCGCTACCATGTCGATATGCACAACAGATGGCGTATTGTCTTTGGTGTTTTTGCGCGCACCGGCAGGGTCAGCAACGATAGAGGCGCGAAGTGGATTGTCTGGATTAAGGTATGCACGACGTGTACCTTCATCAACCATTTCTTGAACGGTCATGTCAGTTTTATCCCATGTCACACCCATACCAACTTTAACAAAACAGGTTACGATCCCCGTGTCTTGACACAAAGGGCGTTTACCCTCTGCAGACATGCGTGAGTTGATAAGAATTTGCGCCATCGCGTCTTTCGCGGCTTGGCTCTTTTCCTTTTTATAGGCTTCTTCTACGGCTTTAACGTAATCGAGCGGGTGATAATAAGAAATAAATTGCAGGGCATCTTCAATGCTGTCAATGAAGTCTTGTTGACGGATAACGGTCATGACATCCTCTTTTTATTTGGCTTTCGTGGTCTTAGCTAGCTAAAAAAGCGTATACTAGCGCATCTGAAGACAACGCACCATGTAAAACCATGTGCTTGTGGCTAATTCCAGTCATTTTTAAAAACTATGCTGAAGGGATATCTGAAAAAGCAGCCTAATGTGATCGGTTATTAGCCCTTATTTGTTAACGCCAGTTAAAAATAGAAGGAAGTTTGTGCTTAATTCAAGCACCAAACGCCCACGATAAAAAGAAGTACAGAAAACACCTATGTCACACGCAGATACTATTCACGTTCATGTTTCCCGTTTCACTGCAGAGGAATTAGCCGATAAATTAGCGCTAAATTGTGACGAGAACACAGCCGTTTTCAATGCACTTTTTAAGCGAGTCTCTACACGCCCATATTCTCTTTTACTGGATACTTCCGGTTCGTCGAAAAGTGAAGGACGCTTCAATATTATGGCATTTTCACCTTCCGCAGTTATCGAAGCAAAAGGTGATAAGGTTCAACTCATCGAACTAAACACTTCAAAGCGTCAGCAATTGACATTGACCCCCTTTGAAGCGGTGCAATCACACTTACATGCGCGCGTTTCAAATGTGGAGATACATGCCAGTGTAAATACAGCGCACCTCCCTTTTATTATCGGTGTGGCTGGTATGGCAGGCTATGATACTGGGCGCTTTTATGAAACCATGCCAAGCATCGCCAAAGATGACTACGAAACCCCTGATTTCGCGGTTGGCCTTTATCTTCGTTCACTTATTGAAGATACAAAAACAGGTTATATCTATTATTGCTCCGTTGACAGTCAACCGCTGACTCAGTTTTTTTCTTCGTTCAACGACGAAACACCTGAGCCAAATTTCAAGTTAACGTCGCGGTTCGAATCAAATTTGTCTAAAACGGAATACGAAGCTTGTTTGGATAAAATACACGCCTATTTGCGTGCCGGTGATTGCTACCAAGTAAATATGGCGCAACGTTTTAGCGCGGCGTTTGAAGGGAATATGTGGCAAGCATATTGTGAGCTACGCAATCAAAATCAAGCGCCATTTTCAGCTTTTTATAACCTTCCCCAAGGCTGTATTGCTTCCATTTCACCAGAACGCTTTCTACGCGTTAAAGATGGGGTTGTAGAAACAAAACCGATAAAGGGTACACGCCCGCGATTTGAAGACAAAGCAGAAGATGCCGCCAGTGCTCAGAGCTTGCTCTCAGCAGAAAAAGACCGTGCAGAAAATCTCATGATTGTAGATCTGCTGCGCAACGATATTTCAAAGCACTGCAAACCTCACTCGGTGAACGTACCCGCACTCTTTGCTCTTGAAAGTTATCAGGCTGTGCACCATTTAGTAAGTACGGTAACTGGTGAATTGAATGAATCTTCTTCGCCTTTATCGCTTCTGGCATCAGCATTTCCTGGGGGGTCAATAACTGGAGCACCGAAAATCCGTGCGATGGAAGTTATCGATGAGCTAGAGCCTCACCGCCGGAATATTTACTGTGGCAGCGTGTTCTATATGGGTTTTCGTGAAGACATGGATTCAAGTATTTGCATTAGAACCGTATTGGCAGAGAACCGTCGATTACATTGCTGGGCCGGTGGTGGTATTGTGCTAGATTCGGTTTCTAGCGAAGAATATCAAGAAACCCTAGATAAAGTGTCTAGAATACTGCCAGTACTTGAATCAATTAACCAATAGCACAGTATCTGTATGTAATGTGCTAGCACAAAGGTAAGCATATAGGTTGTAAGCAAATATCTATGACAAAGAACGAATTTCTATCACAGTTTCACCACTTAAGGCAGCCTCACACCGAGCCAGATTTTCCGTTGCGAAAAACAGGGCGCCCTGCGGCTGTACTTATCCCCCTGATAGATTATGGCAATTCGCTTCAATTACTGCTTACCGAACGAGCGCACCACCTCAAGCATCACCCAGGTCAAATCAGTTTTCCAGGCGGAGCGGTCGACGAAGCTGACAATTCTTTTTTTGACGCGGCACTTAGAGAAGCTGAAGAAGAAGTTGGTTTACCCGCTACTCACGTAGACGTTGTAGGAATGTTGCCTAGATACCGAACAATCAGCGGATATGAAATTGCGCCAGTTGTTGGCTTTGTAAATCCTGACTTTACACCGATTATTGACAAAAATGAGGTAGAAAGCGCTTTTGAAGTACCGCTCGCACATGTTTTAGACAGAAGAAATCATTTAGTTCACACGACGCATCGCGATAAAAAGGCATTTCCAATTTACTTTATCCCATGGAAAAACCGCATGATATGGGGCGCAACGGCGGCAATGTTACGCAATCTATCTCATCATATTCATCCTTAGCCTTTGTATTTGCTTATCCGCTCTTGTGTGTACTATAAATTAAACTTTACAGCGTATTAGCAAAACTAATCCCTTTATTAGCTTTTCTGTATTGTGGTTTTTCCGTGGTGGATGCATGATCCTACTATTACTTTGTTTTAATTTTGAAAGTTTATGATCAGTGTATTTGATATGTTCAGCGTGGGCATTGGCCCATCGAGTTCGCACACCGTAGGACCAATGAAAGCAGGCGCCGAGTTTGTCACCGAACTCGCTCAGGAAGCTGCGCTTTTTGATTCAGTGGATAGCGTGAAAGTTGAACTGTTTGGGTCATTAGGCCAAACCGGTATCGGCCACGGAACAGGAAAAGCTGTTATCCTCGGCTTACTAGGAGAACTTCCAGACGTTGTCGATGTGGACAGCATCGAGGCTAAACTTGAAGAAATACGCAACACGGAAAAGCTTTGCCTTAATGGCCAGAAATTAGTGCGCTTTCCTAACAAAAACGCCATTGTTTTTCACCGCCGTAAAACGCTCCCCAAACACGCTAATGCCTTAACGTTTTATGCGTACGCGAAAGATGAGCTTGTAAAACAGCAAACATATTACAGTATTGGCGGTGGCTTCATCATAAAAGACGAAGACTTCGATGCGACCAAAGCGCATGCAGCCACCCTGCAAGCATCAGTACCCTTCCCTTTTAAAACGGCCGGTGACCTTCTTGCTCTGTGTAAAACTAACGGCTTAAGCATTAGTTCACTGATGCTACGTAACGAATCAACCTTCAGGCCCAAGCACGAAGTGAAGCAACAGCTACACAACATTTGGTTAGTAATGAAAGCTTGTATTCAACGTGGTATCGAAAGCGAAGGTATTTTACCTGGCGGGCTTAAAGTAGTTCGCCGCGCACCTGGACTATACCGTCGACTTCAAACTGAACACACAAACGACCCTATGCAGACTATGGATTGGGTTAACTTGTTTGCTTTAGCTGTAAACGAAGAAAATGCAGCTGGCGGCCGTGTTGTAACTGCACCTACAAATGGTGCAGCGGGTATCATTCCGGCTGTTCTACAGTACGTAGATAAGTTTATTCGACCTGTTGATGAAGAAGTAGCAAGTCGATTCCTGCTTACCGCAGGCGCTATTGGTATTCTCTATAAAGAGAATGCGTCAATCTCAGGTGCTGAAGTAGGTTGCCAAGGAGAAGTAGGCGTCGCTTGTTCAATGGCTGCAGGCGCGTTAGCTGAAATTATGGGGGGCACAGCTGCCTCGGTAGAGAACGCTGCGGAAATCGGTATGGAGCACAACCTCGGCCTTACTTGTGATCCCGTGGGTGGCTTGGTTCAGGTTCCGTGCATTGAGCGAAATGCCATGGGTGCAATCAAAGCCATTAATGCTTCTCGTCTTGCACTGCGCGGAACCGGTGAGCAAAAAGTATCGCTAGATAAGGTTATTAAAACCATGCGCGATACCGGTAATGATATGAAGACTAAATATAAAGAAACGGCGAGAGGTGGACTCGCGGTAAATATTATCGAATGTTAGCACCTCGTTCTAACTAGACAATGTATGGAATGAAAAAAGGGGCAATTAGCCCCTTTTTAATGAACGTTTTCAACAAGCGCTACGTTTACTTTACTGGAAGCGTCACGCCTTTAAACATTTTTTCCACTTCTTCGTTATTTTTCAGCATCATAGCTTTCTCAACCTTGTCCTTGGTCAGATGAGGCGCAAAACGCTCAATGAAGTCGTACATATAACTTCTTAAGAACGACCCCTTCCTAAATCCAATTTTCGTCGTGCTGTAATCGAACAGGTGACTTGCATCTATCTTCACAAGATCATCATCTAATTCTTCGCTTACCGCCATCGACGCAATAACACCAATACCGACACCTAAGCGAACATAGGTTTTAATAACGTCGGCATCTGTTGCGGTAAACACGATTTTAGGTGTTAGCCCTGCTCTTTCAAACGCTTGGTCTAATTCAGAGCGCCCGGTGAAACCGAAAACATAAGTAACCAACGGATATTTGGCAATGTCTGAAATATCGATAGTGCCCTTTTTCGACAAGGGATGGTCTTTGTTTACTATTACACTGCGATTCCAGTGATAACAAGGAAGCATGACCAAATCGTTGTACAAGTGAAGAGCCTCGGTAGCGATAGCAAAATCGGCTTCCCCTTTTGCAGCCAGGTCGCTAATTTGAGACGGCGTGCCCTGATGCATGTGTAATGACACTTTTGGATACTTGCTCATGAAACCCTGAATAACATCAGGTAATGCATAACGGGCTTGCGTATGCGTAGTCGCAATATTAAGTTTACCTTGATCTGGAAGCGTGTGCTCCCTTGCTACCGCTTTAATACTCTCTACTTTGGCTAGTATTTCACGAGCTATATTGATTACATCATTACCGGCGTCTGTCACGTGTGTTAAATGCTTACCGCTACGGCCAAAAATCTGAACACCTAGTTCATCTTCCAACATGCGAACTTGTTTGCTGATACCCGGCTGTGAGGTATATAAACTTTCTGCTGTTGCTGACACGTTCAAATTGTTATTGAGGACTTCTACGATATACCGTAGTTGCTGTAGCTTCATATTTTACACCGTTTAATGCGATAGACTGACACTGTACTCCCTCCGTTATAACCAAAACCACCTTTTTTTACTAGTTGCTATTACGAAATTGGCATTATAAAGTTGAAAATAATTGAATTTTTACATTTTCGAGTGGGATTTATTCGCCTTTGTCCGATTTCTTCTACATTATGGGTAGGTGATTAAAAAGCACGGTGTTAGATAGATAATGAGTAGCAGTAAACAAGTTACATCCACAATTGATTTTTCATCGGTGTTGGCAGCTGCTGTGCACGATATGAAAAATTCACTTTTTCTCCTTATTCAATCTATTGAAACACTCAGCGACGCCCTTTCTCCTCACGACGAGAAAGCTAGAGAGCAGGTTGCGAGTGTTCATTATGAAGCATCTAGGCTCAACACCAATCTTGTTCAAGTACTCTCTTTGTACAGGGCTGAATTAGAAAGTTTACCCATTACCGTTGACGAAAGTTTCATCAAAGATTTGGTTGAAGATGTTGTTGGCTCTAATGCGTTATATGTATCTCAGAAAAATATTGATATAAGCATCGCTATCGAAGATGACCTTAGCTGGTACTTAGACAGTGAGTTAATTTATTTGTTATTAAACGATGTAATCATTAACGCAATGCGCTATGGAACATCCAAAATAATAGTAAGTGCCAAGGCAGACGAGAACGACTTCATGACCATTAAAATAGAGGATGATGGTCGTGGCTATCCCGAAGCGATGTTAACCAAAAGCCACGAAGAGCTCTGTGACTTTGAGTTAAGCCAAGGAAGAACGGGGTTGGGGTTATTTTTTGCGAAGTTAATTGCAAACGCACATTCTCAAGGAGATAAAGTGGGCTCAATTGCCCTTTCCAACGGCGGGAGTCTCGGTGGAAGTGTATTTGAAGTAAAAATACCGTAAGATTGACCGATAACATTAAGTAATACAAAAAGTAACGCTCGTACGTAGTAATACGTTAACGTTATAAAAAATAAAAAACAGACGGAAACACACGCATGTACGTGATTATTATTATATTAATTGTTGTTTTGCTAATCGCAGCTATTTTTATCAATGCAATGCAACAACATCGTCAAAAGCAAGAGGCTGAGCGCAGAACTGAACTTGCCAAACAGCGTACTATTGTCGACGAAACTGAGAACGTTATTGCCGCCTGTGTAAACATGCCTGTTTCTTCGCGCATTATGGGCATACTTCACAATCGTATTCTAAATGCCTTGAAAGCAATGAACGATTTATCGAGTACATCTGAACTAAAACAGCGTATCTCAAGCAGTGAGCAAGCAACCGCCGCTGCTCTTTCGGACAATAGCGGGATCACTAACGATTTCGCGTTACCCGACAACGACAAAATGATCATTCAATACATTCAGGCCGTTAAGAAACTGCGCATTATTCTTCGTTCAGAACATAGCAAAGGGCAAATTGATTCTAAAGTATTCATGGATGAAGATAAGCAGCTTGAACGCTTGCAGGTAAAAGTAAATGTAGAAACATTGATTAAGCGCGGCCGCGCTGCACTTCAAACCAATATGCTTGGATCAGCCAGACAGTATTTTGAAAAGGCGAAAAACGCACTAGAAAATCAAAATCCCCAAGACGAATACTCAATGTCTAAACTTGCTACACTTAACGAGTGGTTACACGAAATCCAAAGCAACCTTAAGAGCGTGAACGAAAAAGATCGCGCCAAGAAGCAAGAAGAAGAAAGAGACGAATTAGACGAGTTGTTCGCACCTAAGAAGAAGTGGTAGGTAGAACCTTTTCTTAGAAACTATAAAGCGCATTATTTCACTCATAATGCGCTACGGCCATGTCCCACATAGAATGAGCCGGCAGCGATAACCCTTTTCGCGCATTTCGAATTATTCCAATATTTTTCACCAGAGGCATGTCACTAATTTCTTTTGTTACTAGCCCCAATCCCTCCATTTGCGCTTTACAAATCGCCGGCATAATAGATATACCTAAACCATTTAGAATAAGCTTTCCTAGTGTAGATAGCTGCCCCGTTTCCGCGATTATATTTAGCTCACCATATTGTGCTAGCTTAGTTTGAGTCCAGTGGCGTACCGCAGATCCCCTATTCATCATTACCAATGGAAGTTTTAGACAGTCCTGCCAATGCAACTTCTCCCCTAAATGGGCTGATTGTGCTTTGTTGGTCACAACAACAAACTCATCAGCAAAAAGGCTTTTAAACACTAAACCATCTTTGCGCTCTGGCTCAAACGAGAACCCAATCTCGCTGCGGCCAGTAGTAACTTCATGAATTACCTGTTCCATTACTACATCGACAATTCGTAAGTTTACGTTTGGAATTCGTTGATGAAATACTGACAAGATATTCGGTAAATGAGACTCGGCAAATGACGGCATAGCGCAAATGGTAAGCTGCCCTTTCGCCATAGCAAACAAATTTTGAATATCAGAAAAAGTATTGTCCCAGTCGTGCAGTAGCCTCAAAGCATTTGGAAACAACACCTCTCCTTCTGGTGTTAGGCTTACATTGCGTGTATTGCGTTGGAATAACTTACCGCCTAACTGCTCTTCCATTTTTTTAATTGCCGATGACAAAGCTGGCTGTGTTAAATGTAGATTTACCGCGGCTTCAGCGAAGGTTGATGACTTGGCCACTTCTACAAACGCTTTTATTTGACGGTATGAAACATCCATAAACTTTTCAACTGATCTCAGCGATTAATAAATAGTTTTTATTAATCGCAAGATTAATTCGATTTTACAAATAAAGCAACAATGTCGATACTTATTTTTAACAAATGCATTGGAGATAGAGAATGGCGGGATTTAACAAAGTTGTATCCTCATACGAAGAAGCAATGGCTGGCCTTGAAAATGGTATGACAGTTATTGCGGGCGGTTTCGGATTGTGTGGTATACCCGAAGGACTGATAGGCCAAATTAAGAATATGGGCGTATCTGGACTTACTGTAGTTTCTAATAACTGCGGTGTAGATGGATTTGGCTTGGGTCTTTTACTAGAAGACAAACAAATAGCAAAAATGGTGTCTTCTTATGTAGGTGAAAATGCCCTGTTTGAAAAACAACTGCTTAACGGTGAGCTGGAAGTTGAGCTTACACCTCAAGGAACGCTGGCGGAAAAAATGCGCGCTGGTGGTGCTGGCATTCCTGCCTTCTACACTGCCACAGGTTATGGTACGCCTGTTGGTGAAGGAAAAGAAGTCAAAGAATTCAACGGTCGCCCTTATATTCTTGAACATGCTATTACTGGCGACTTTGCCATTGTAAAAGCATGGAAAGCAGATACTTACGGAAACTGTATTTATCGCCATACAGCACAAAACTTTAATCCTATGGCCGCTACTGCAGGTAAAATCACTGTGGTAGAAGCAGAGGAAATTGTAGAGCCTGGTGAATTGAACCCTAGCGAGATCCACACTCCCGGGATTTATGTTGACCGTGTTATTCAAGGTTCATTTGAAAAACGTATTGAACGCCGTGTAGTTTGCAAGGAGTCAGTGTAATGCTTAGTAGAGAACAAATCGCAATGCGCGTCGCTCAAGAGTTTAAAGATGGCGATTACGTCAATTTAGGCATAGGTATCCCTACCCTTGCAGCTAACTATGTGCCAAACGACATCAGTGTGATGCTACAGTCAGAAAACGGTCTTTTGGGTATGGGACGCTACCCGACTGAAAATGAAATTGACGCTGATATGATAAACGCTGGTAAAGAAACGGTAACGGCTATCACGGGCGCATCTATTTTTAGTAGCGCTGAGAGCTTTGCCATGATCCGCGGCGGCCACGTTGATTTTACTGTACTTGGCGCATTTGAGGTTGATGTATCGGGTAATATTGCCTCTTGGATGATACCGGGCAAACTCGTTAAAGGCATGGGCGGCGCTATGGACTTAGTTGCTGGAGCAAAGAACATAATTGTTACTATGACCCATACCGACAAACACGGTAACCCAAAACTACTTGGCGAATGCACCTTACCGTTAACCGGTGTGAACTGTATTACGCGCATTATTACCGACTTAGCAGTGCTGAGTGTTGAAGACGGCGCATTTGTGCTTCAAGAACGCGCCCCGGGCGTCAGCGTTGACGAAATTAAAGGCAAAACGGGCGGAAAGCTTGTTGTTCCTGAAAATGTACCTGAAATGCAGTTTTAAACTCTGCGTTTAATTGTACTTTTCATTTAATTGTACTTCTCATTTAATTTTGCTTCGCAATGTCGCGCTTATCATTCAGCATTTATGCTCTTGTGGTAAGCGCGCCATTGAGTTAACTCACATTTTTGCTTTAACTTTATATTCTTCGTTGAGTAACGATTGTTACAAGTACCTGCCTTCAGTGTGCAAACTTACAAGCCTTTCCAATAAACCTTTAAATGCACCGTGCATTAAGGGATAATGCGCCCGAATGTCATTTTAAAAAAGGCTATACCTTCTTGCTAGTTACTGATTTACCTGTTCACCACAAAATTATTTCTAAGCTCGAAACGAAAAACATTTCGACGCTTACCGAAATTCAAGAACGCACTATGCTGCCTGCTATTCAGGGCAAAGATATAATTGCGTCATCAAAAACGGGGTCAGGTAAAACCTTCGCCTTTTTAGTGCCAGCTATAAACAGGCTAATGTCGCAAAAAGCCCTTAGTCGTCAAGACCCACGCGCACTTATTCTTGCGCCAACTCGTGAGCTAGCCAAACAAGTTTTCATTGAAGCTAAATCAATGTGTACCGGGCTAAATCTTACTTGTTCACTTATTGTGGGTGGTGAAAATTATAACGACCAAGTTAAAGCGCTTCGCCGTAACCCTCACATTATCGTTGGTACCGCTGGTCGTGTAGCCGACCATCTATTAGATAAAAGTGTGTATTTAAACGGTTTAGAGTTGCTTATCTTTGATGAAGCCGACCGAATGTTAGACTTAGGCTTCTCTGCTCAGCTTAAAATGATTAACGACTATGCTGATCACAGAAAGCGTCAAACTATGTTGTTTTCTGCCACGCTCGATAATATTGAGCTAAAGCATATGACAACGCAGTTAACCAAAGGCGCTGTTCGCGTAGCTGTAGGAGACTCAACCGCAGAGCATGGCGATATCGAACAGAAGTGCTTCTTTGCAGACAATGTTGATAACAAAGATCAAATTTTACAGTTTGAGCTAGCTAATCGTACCTACAACCAAGCTATCGTATTTACAGCTACCCGTGAAGATACCGATAGAATTGCAGCACTGCTTAACGAACAAAACTTAGAAGCTATTGCGCTTCGTGGTGATATGCTACAAAGCCAACGCGCAGCAGTAATGAGTGCGTTTGCTCGTGGACAGCACAGTATTCTGGTTACTACCGACCTCGCCTCTCGTGGACTAGATCTATCAAAAGTAGGATTGGTGGTTAACTTTGATCTTCCTAAGAACGCGGATGAATACATTCACCGTATCGGCCGTACAGGCCGTGCTGGGCAAAAAGGCGAAGCATTCTCGCTAATTGGCCCTCGTGATTGGAACAGTTTCGAGGGGCTTAAGAATCACCTTCAATATGCGTTAGAGTGTTCACCGCATGACGAATTCTCGGCGTCTTTCAAAGGTTTTACGCCGAAGAAAAAAGTATCGAAACAATCAAATGCGAAAAGTGGTAAAAAGCGCGTAGCGAAACCAGCAAAACCTGGCACTAAAAAACGTGTCGATACCATGTCTGGAGAAGATATTGGTATGGTTCCTGTGAAACGAAAGCCAAGAAACACTCTGTCTGACGACGATGAATAAAACTCTATATCGTAGTTTGAACCATCACCGCCGCTAGTCACAATTCACTGTTGAATAGCGGTGTGTAACCTTTCACTTTGTTTTTAATCACATTTTCTTACGGCCCTTTGATGGAACACTTCGCCATCATATGCTCTACTACGCATATAGCAACAAGTCGATTGTGCTGACTACACGCTTCAACTGTTTGTAACAAAGCGTGTAAGCGGCACAAACTCCCCCTTTAAAATGGATTTTAACCACATGAAATTTATAAAGTTCGTATCGTTAGCCTTGTTTATAGTATTAGTCGTTGTGGCACTTTCCTATGAAAAAATAATAGCACGCGTATTGTTGCCGCAATACATAGAGTGGGCACATGAAACAGATATGAAAGGCTTAAAAATAGGTCAACCGTTGAACGAACAAGAATTGGCGCTAGCAGCGGAGATAGGCATAAAACAGCCTAAGAAAGTAAGAATTGTTTATGTAGATGAAGTGCCTTATCCCTACGAAAACTTCGCGCTTAAAGTGTTTGGTGAAGCCGTTGGACTTGTTGGAGAAGGAATAATAAATAACGCACAAGTTTTCGGCTATTCGATTTATGCTCGTAAAGATTTCGAGCTTAATAGACCCAAGTTAGCCCACGAATTAGTGCATGTGTTACAGATTGAACGAGCCAGTTTGGATGAAGTTGTCACCCAACACTTTTTCGACATGGCTGAATACGGTTATGATAAAGCCCCACTAGAAGTAGAGGCGTCTGCAGCCAATAAATTATACAGCGCTGAATGGTAATTTGTATTCACCAAGGATTGCTTTTTAGGGCGCCTGTATTTGTTGTTAAAAGAAATCTTTGTATGAGAGGACCGTTTAAGATAAGTCATGCGGACATTTTAGATTTTATTATATTGCCAGACTAAAATAAGCTGTAAGATAGTAATTATTAAAACGGGGGCATATTTGGGCTATTCCAGTTAAAGGCTGTGCCAAGCTCTCGCACCACGCTAAAAATCGCTTACGTCTAGGCATTTAAATATGACTAAGGAAGGGACTATGTCAAACTGGTTTAAAGCCACTCTGCTACCGAAAGCCAAGCAAAATCTGATTTATACCATGATACTCGGTGGCTTGGCCCTTATGGCGTTAGGGACATTTCTTCCTGCCACAGCTGGTACTGTTTGGGACAAATTGTTGTCTCTGTTTTTGAGTTTTGGTTCTGCTCTTATTGGCGGTGGTGTATTTGCTGCGCTGTTGAAGTCTGCGCAGTTCACCGAACTTTTCCAAAAACATATATTCGATGTGTTTCATAATCCTCATAAATTAAAGAATTTGGTTTCGATCGAGGAACGCTGGGCTTCTCTCACTGAAGCTCTCCTGAATGATGTGTTACCAAGCCATAAGGGCCTTGCTCGGGCCAATATTAAAGAGCAATTTTTTGATAATGAGCTTGAGTATCATATGGAAGACCTGTCTATGAAGTACTCAATCATTGTAGATACTAGGGCAAATCGCGTTCAGATCGTGAATAGGTCTATTCAAAAAGTCGTGATCAATCCCAACAAAGAAAACCCCATGTTTGTCCAAGGGGCTGGGACACGAGATAAATCTCATACTCCATTACTTACTGAACTAATTATCAATGATGAATCTATCACTAATTTTACCGAGTATACTCATCCTACAGATGAAGATGAAAACGATATGGAGGTTCGCGTACCTTTGAATCGCTTTGCAGGCGAAGATAGAGGTAAACCAATTACTATTGACCGCGTTTTAACTTTTGATCAAGACTTAACTACGGAACCGTATATAAGTGGTAACTTCACGAGGTTTATTAAGGAAGCTCGTATAGAGGTTGATATAAATACTAAAGAGTACGGTCTACTGTTTCAAAGGACGGGTAACTGGGGAAGCGGGTCAACAGCAAAAGGAACTTATGATAGAGTTTTCGAATCTAATGGTAAATGGGTGTTAGCGCGGCGAGATGAATTGCTAATGCCAGGCCAAGGCTTTATAATTATGTTTGTTCCTAATAGGAACACTCAAGGAGACTAAAAATATGAATTCTACTCATACAATTTAATTGTTCAGAAAGGTCGCTGCTGCGGCCTTTCTTGTATCTAATAGTTAGTTATAAAGAAAAAGCTTAAACGGAGTGATACCATCTTAACTTAAGTGAGGTTCTGTACTGCAAGCGCACCATCAGCACAATTCCGTAAAACTCTTTTTGAGTCGTAACTGTTGACAGAATAAATGGGGCGCTGCCAAATTAGTACCCTGCCGCACATGATGGAGTTTTACCAAACTTCCGCGTAAAACTCCCCTTATTACTTATTGCGCCCTTACTATTGCATATTCCCGATGACTGGCTTACGTCAACGCTGACATTCATGGCTAACGTAATGACGCTAAATTTCGCATTAAACACGAATGGCCAAACTCAACACATAAAAAAACGAGTGCTTAAAAGCACTCGTTTTCAATTGGCTCTTTTACGTGGCCTAGCCCTCGTTTTCACGCTTGGCCTAGCGTGTCGAAAGCCTCAGTCGACGATAAGTGTTACTAAGTTTAAACTTAGTATTCCCACCATCCTTCTTGCCACCACTCCAAAAACTCTTCAAAGTCGATGTAACCGTCGTCGTTACTATCGATAAGCTTAAAGCCTTCTTGTACGTGGCTAGCTTTCGTTTTTGGTGAAATAACGGTTAGAAGCTCGATGAACTCCGGCAAATCGATTTGGCCGTTGCCATCACGATCGAAAAAGCTGAAGTCCTTTCTAATTTCTTCAATTTTAGATTCTGAAAGTTGAGTGCTCACTCGCTTTCCTTATTTCAACTGCAATAAGCACGAGTGTAACGCCCTTCTTTCTAGCTGTCTACGCCTGATTTTCTTTTGCTTTAAGTGCGCGTAAACGTTGAGCTTCTGCTTTTTCCTGACGCTTTTGTTCCATGGTCAAACGCGCTTCCGTTCCTACGTGCTCTTGTTGACGCTCTTTTGCCAGCTGAACCTGTTTTTCACGTTCTCTAAAGCGAGCAATTTGATCGTCGGTATGGGTACCAAAGCAGTGTGGGCAGCTTACACCCGGCTCATACTTATCACTCTGCTTGTCTTCTTCAGTAATTGGAAGTCTGCACGCGTAGCACTGCTCATAATGGCTTTTCTCTAAGTCGTGGTTAACTGCAACGCGATTATCAAATACAAAGCAATCGCCTTCCCACAATGACTCTTCTTTCGGCACATCTTCAAGGTACTGTAGAATACCGCCTTCTAAGTGATAAACCTCGTCAAACCCCTGCTCTTTCAAGTAAGCCGTCGATTTTTCACAGCGAATACCACCGGTGCAGAACATAGCCACTTTTTTATTTTTTGACGGGTCGAGCTCTTTCGCTACATATTCAGGAAACTCACGAAACGTTTCGGTTTTAGGGTCGATAGCGTGTTTGAACGTACCAATTTCAATTTCATAACCGTTTCGCGTGTCAATAACCGTAACATCTGGGTCGCTAATAAGTGCGTTCCAGTCTTTAGGTTTTACGTAAGTACCAACGGTTTTGCGAGGGTCAATACCCTCAACGCCCATGGTCACAATTTCTTTTTTCAGTTTTACCTTGGTGCGATAGAACGGCTGTTCATCGTGAAGAGATTCTTTGCAAGAAATAGGATTAATACGCTCGTCGCTGTTTAAATAAGCAAGTAATGCGTCGATACCTTCGCGGGTACCAGAAACCGTACCGTTTATCCCTTCGTGGGCAAGAAGAAGTGTACCTTTAATGCCATTAGCTTCCATTGTTTCGAGAAGCGGTTGGCGGATTTCTTTGAAGTTTTCAAGCGCAACAAATTTATACATTGCGCATACAATATATTTAGACATATTTTAACCTTTGCTGATTGGAGCGTAAGACCAGTGCAAAAATGCGGCGCGCAATATAACAAAAAGGAATGATAAAAACTAGGGCGGATACGAATTAGCGCTCGTACGTCAACCCAAACTTAGCACGCAACAACGAATTGAAATAACTGCTATGCAATATTCTCAAAAGATGTGAAGTGTGACGAATTTTCATGTTGTGAATGGTGTTCTTTATCTTGTGATGAGAGGATATCGTATAGCATCGTATTATCTTCCTTCACGGTGTTAGCGTATTCCTTTTTCAACCGCTTTTGTGTTGCCAAACTACAATTATCTACTACATCGTCGGGTAGACGTTTAGCATCATCAGTTTGTGATAGTGGAGAGGGATTCATACTTAAATATAATCTTGCTGCTGCATAGTCTTGAGATACTAACTCAGACAAAACGCGCATTCTGCCCCATTCTCTTTCATTAGCAGCTAGCGATGGCCTTCTATAATAATTTAACGATGCAAGCTTGGATTCGATGCTGCTTTTATCATCAGATTCTGACGCTACCGCTTCAATTTCAAATGGCTCGGCAACACTATGTTGCTGCATAGCAAGATATAAAGAGAACAACGCTCCCTGCGCAGATGCTTTAGCAAGCACACCACTGCGCTCCCAGTATATACTGGGGTCAATAGGTATTTGCTCACGAGCTTCGACAGTTTCTTGCGACATTCTTATTTACAACTTCATATGTATACTTATGTTTTCGGCAAGATAATGTTTTTCTTAAGCTTATTATCTAAAATTAGATATACTCCTACAAAGTAATCGCGCGCTCATTCATGGATTTGAAATGCAATTTAGCAACAAACAAGTACTGATTGTTGAAGACCAACGCCCTTTCCTTCTTTTATTAAAGGGGCTGATGCATTCGATGGGCGCATCTGATGTAGTTACGAAGTCATCTGCTGAACAAGCGGTATCACTATGTAAAAAGCATAAGTTTGATATTGTCATTTGTGATCTACACTTGGGAGCTGACAACAAAAATGGCTATGAGCTCATTGAAGAGTTGCGCACTCGAAGGCTTATCAGTCCCACATCGGTGTTCATTCTGATAAGCGCAGATAGCGCTCGACCGATAGTGTTAGGCAGTATTGAACGTAGACCCGATGATTTTTTAATTAAGCCCTTTTCTCAAGTTCAGCTGAAGTCTCGTATTGTTCGTGCGTGGCAAAAAAGACAGTTTCTCCAGCAAGCGTTTAGTCTCGTTGAACAGGGTGAAATAAACAGTGCGATCGACCATATAGAAGCGTTACTTGACGCCCCTTCCCACTATAAAGGTCACTGTGAACAGCTATTAGTCGAGCTATATTGGCGTATAAAGCAACCCGATAAAGCGCTAGATGTGTTACGTGACTACATTGACGGAAAACCCGTGCTGTGGGCACAAATAGCTATTGGAAAAACTTACTTGCTTTTAAAGGAATATGAGAAAGCGATTTCAATTGCCAAGAGAACGCTAAAGCGTAACCGGTTCAATGCAGACGCCCACGATATTCTTGCGCAAGCACACCAAGCCACCACAGCTGGCGACAAAGCACTTGATGCAATAAAAGAAGCAATAAAACTGTCACCCTACTCCTTACCCAGGCATTTCAAAGCCTGTGAAATAGGTCGGCAAAATGACGATTTAGTGCTGGCAGCGAGTTCAAGCCAAGCGATCTGGGATTTATCGAAACGAACCGTTCACAAAACAAGTTTACACTGGTGCGGTATTATCCGAAGCCTTTTAGATGTCGCTGAGTTTGCAGACGACAAGCGCCAGCGCAATAAGTATCAGCAAGAAGCATTACTAACTCTGCAACGAGGAAAGTTTGATGAACATCTTCAAAAAATGGACAGAGATTTTGACGTAGATATATTTGGCACAATCGTCAACGCTAGAATTAGCGCTATAGACGGCAAACTGATTGATGCCAAACGCCACTTAACAACGTCACAAACGCTTCTTGATGATAAGTACACGGAAGTTCCTACCGCGTTTATTCCTGACAGTATTAACGTTATGTATAAACTGGGTGAGTTTGATGATGCGCTACAGTTGAATGCACTTTTAACTTCAAGACAGGATGAGCTCGACCAAAACAGTTTAAACATGCTTGATGCGCAAGCCCTCAATGCTCAGAAAAACTTAGCCAGTTATCAACAGTTCAACCGCGAAGGCATTCAACACTATCAGCAGCAAGATTACGAACGTGCTAAAGCTTCGTTTGCCCTTGCTCAAGGCTTTGCTCCTGTAAATACAGGGGTTGCGCTTAATCTATTGCAATGTCTTCTACAAATTGCAATCAAAGAAGATAAAGCCGAAATGAAACTCATTAATGAGTGTAAGCGGCTGTTTAAATTGATTGACGATATGTCACTTAAGGCGCCTTACAAAGAAAAATACACCAACCTTAGAGATGAACTCTCTAAATATATTGGCTTTTGAATTAGCAAACTGGTGAGCTATGAGATTGTTAGTTTTTTTACTGTTCGAAATTTTAACCAGCGAGGCCAAAGTATTACTAACTAATCCATAAAATTATCAACCGTTTCGATTAGCTCATCCACGTTTTCAATCAGTGTTTGACGCTGTTTCTCTGAAAGAGTTGAAAATATCTCCGCCAGTAGCGTTGCCGTCACAGTCATATTATGAGCACTACTTTGCTTGTACACATCGCTTTTATAATGATCCGGATTTTGCATTAGCGACACCAATTCTTGCTCAAACCTTTCGTTTTGCTTGCGCGAAACGAATAGCTTTCTTGCCGCATTTTGAATGTTTCTGCGATACGTTATCCAAGCGTCACCTGTAGAAATAAACTGTTGCGCGTAGGTGCTAACAATTTGTTTTTGCTCTTTACTTAGATCTCCAATACGCTCACTTATTGTTTCTTGTATTCGCTCAATTCTATCTTTAAGTCTCTCTGCTTCAGACTTTTCCAGCGCCTCTTGTCGCTCTTCCTCTTCTTCTTTATTGTCTTTTTCTAAAGCCGCAAACAGGGTGACAACTTGTTCATCATCGAGTGTTTTAGCAATAGCCGCTAGTTCAGGACTGACCTCGTCTCGTACGCGCTCCCAATGCGATCTAGCTAGCTCAAGGTTGTTATAAACAATACTCGAATTAAGGGTGTCATTCTGAATCTGCTTTTTTATATCCTCTAATTGCGCTTTATAACGAGTAAGCTCACTCTTCTTGTGCCAGCTCAACCAATTTTGTAAATGCGCATCAAACTTCTCCTCTTGCCCACCTTTAAGCTCGATGTAGTCGTCCATGTACCAATACACCCACCAATCCAGGTTGTTATAGGCCAGCTTAGAACTGCATGAAGTAAGAAAAATAGTAAAGACAACAACCAACAATGAACGCATAGTATTTCCTTTTTTACGTTAGTTACGACGTGACAAGCAAAAACGCTTATTGCTGTGTACTGAAAAATTGAGTTTTACTTTGATATTACGCAATAAATATCCGCAATAGAGAACTTTACGTTGCACAGCCTTTACTCTACTTTAATGGCATTGCCTGTAAAAAGAAGGACTTTAATGTGTCAAAACGTGTCGCAATTTTAACCTCTGGTGGCGACGCCCCAGGTATGAATGCATGTATACGTGCCGCAATTATTGCGTGTCAGAAAGCTAATTTTACCTTGCTTGGCTACAAGCACGGCTACAACGGATTACTACAGCAAGAGTTTATTCCTCTATCTCTTGATTCAACGCACAATCTTATCCAGCAAGGCGGCACCATACTACACAGCGCAAGGTGTAAAGAATTTAAAAATCGTGAAGGGCTTATCAAAGCGGCTAATAATTTGAGACAGGCCGAGGTCGACACACTTATTGTAATCGGTGGTGACGGATCTTTTCGCGGCGCAGCAAAGTTGAGCGAACTATGGGATGGCCAGATTCTTGGTATTCCGGGAACAATTGATAACGATATAGCGGGTACTGATGCCACTATAGGCTACTTTACCGCAATAGATACCGCCATGAGTTCTATCGATAAAGTTCGTGATACAGCTGATGCCTTCGAACGTATTTTCCTTGTAGAAGTAATGGGTCGCAATGCTGGCTTTTTAGCATTAAATGGTGCCCTTTCCGCGGCGGCTGACTATGTGGTTGTTCCTGAGTTTTTTGAATCCGCTGAGACTGAAATCAAAAAGATCGTAAACCAGATAAAAGCGCAGCGTGCTTTGAAAGGGCCTGTCAGTTTTATTGTTGTAGTAGCTGAAAACGTTTGGCCTAATGGCTTAACAGGATTAACCGAAGCTTTGCAGTATCACAATATCAACGACGTTAGGCCAGTAACCTTGGGACATGTCCAACGTGGTGGCTCGCCGGTAGCACAGGACCGACTACTCGCCACTACTCTTGGCGAGTTCGCCATAAGCTTAGTAGGAAGCGACGTCACCAACATAATGGTTGGTGAAGTTAATCAGCGCCCTATTACCGTACCCCTACCCAAAACTTGGGAAGAAACAAAGCCCCTCAATCAAGCCCGGGTTGACGCTATGCGTACCCTAATGAACGAAAGATACAGCTGCGACTAAGTAAGATGGTTCAGACGCTATTTAACCTGAAACATTTGTAGGCTGTAAAAACAAAAAAGGCGGTGCTTTACAATAAAACACCGCCTTCTAGTACTTAATGCTCAAGCTTCTTTACATCTTCATTGCCGCTTTCACTTTATCACGATGACTGCGACTCACTTTAAGCTCTGTATCATTTTGAAGTATTAAATGATACTCGCCACTAATATGGCTCACTAACTTTTTAACAAAACGGATATTAGCAATAGCTGAACGGTGCACTCGAACAAAGAACTGTGGGTTTAGTTCCTGCTCAAGTTCTTTCATGGTTTTGCGCATTATATGCATGCCATCCAGTGCGTGAACGCACATATAATCACCTGCAGCATCAATCCATTGAATGTCTTGAACGTTTACGCGCGTTACCTCTGAGCCATCTTTAATAGCCAATACATCTGGGTATGGATTGGTTTCAACCGGCTCACCATTAGCTAACTTGCGTAAAATCTCTTCGCAATCATCGCCAGTAAGTTCAGCAACAAGGCTTACCAATTTTTGTGACTGCTCATCTTGATGCTGAGTTGAGTAATATTCACGTACTTTGTTTAACGCCGCACCTAAGCGCTCGTCGTCTGCTGGCTTTAACAGATAATCTAAAGCATGCACGTCAAATGCTTTTATTGCGTAGCTGTCATAAGCAGTTACGAAAACGATCATGGGAATGGGCTGTTTCAGTTCGCGCAACTTGTGAATAACTTGGAAGCCGTTTAAACCGGGCATTTGAATATCTAAAAACACCAAATCTGGACGATGTTGAGAAATGCTACTTACAGCCTCTAGGCCGTTCTGACACTCTGCAAGCACCTGCACATCATCATGACGCTCTAACCTGGCACGAAGGCCCTTGCGTGCTAAAGGTTCGTCGTCCACTACAATGGTTTTAATCACTTGCTTTGTCATGTTATACGTCCTTAACTTCATAGGGAATGCGTATTCTAACTCGCACGCCTGAAGGCTGATTGTGTTCTATAGAGAATGCAAAATTACGATGATAGAGGGATTGCAAACGCTCTTTTATATTGGCTAGGCCTACGCCGTTTTCTCGACTAAGTGTTCCGTCTTTGATATCTGCACCAGGTCCGTTATCGGCAACATCCATTAACAAATCATTGCCAAATGTACGTGCCGTAATCGCTATACGACCACCATTTTCCATCTTAGATATGGCGTGCTTTATTGAGTTTTCAATAATGGGCTGCAAGATCATGCTCGGCACAAGTGCACTTTCACACCCTTCATCGATGTCCCATAGCACTTCTAGACGATCGTCAAAACGTACCTTCTCTATCTCTAGATATAGTCGTAATGCCTTTATTTCCTGACCTAGCGGTACTCGCTTTATCGGGTCGTTGTCTAATGAATAACGTAGAAAGTCACTCAAACGCGACACCATCGCTTCTGCTGTGTCGTTCTCTTTTAAAAGAATAAGGGTTGAGATAGCGTTAAGCGTATTGAAGAGAAAATGCGGGTTGAGTTGATAGCGCAACATCTTTATGTGAGCTTGGTGCGCCATGGTACTCGCCTTTAGCGCGTTCTGCTTCTCTTTTTGAAGCATTTGGAAGTTCTTGATGCCAAAGTACACACCACTCCAACACCCCACCATTATTAGCGAGTTAATAGTGTTGGTAAAATACATATACCATTCGTCTGGGCGATATCCGTGCTTGTAGATTTCCCAGTAGTTAATGTTTTTCACCACGGCCCATAGCAAAGCAATTAAGTAGCACGACACAATCACTATGATGATCATGTTGAGCGGTGATTGCTTTCTTGCCCATCGATAGATGTAGCGAAGCGGAATGGTTAGCAACCATCCTGCATAGGCATTAAGCATGATGATGAAAACCCAAATGGGTCGAACATCATGGAGAAAAGATCCGATGTAATAAATTATTGCGAACCCTGCCCAGCCTGCACTGTGCAATGTCCAAAATAAACGTTCATTACTTTCTATTACACGCTGAAAGCGACTCACAATATTACCAATTTAAAAACTTATAAGAAGATTATACGCAAGCCTTGCCACGACCCAAGCGCCTTGGTCGTGCCCCTTATGCTTCTTGTCGCAGGGCAAAATCTTGAAATTAGACATGTTTTGGCTATATCAATTCGCTGATTAAGCTCAGTAACTGATATTCATTCTTTTCAGCCAGTGCACCCACCACCAGGCTGGGCCAACCAGCAAGAAGCGCAAATCGTCAAAAAACGAAGGCTTTTTGCCCTCGATATGATGGCCAATAAACTGCAAAATCCACATAACGACAAACAGTACAAGAGAAAATAACCATACTGAGATACTGAAGTGGTCTAGGGTATTAACTGCACCGAAACACAGTATAGTTAAGAGGGTCATTGCAGCCCCAATCGGACCAGACAACATAAAATAATAATACAATACGGGAACCGCTATGATATGCGCCCACGTTATATCGAATTGCGCTATGATTTCAGGTACCGGCAAACTCCAAAGCAAACCTATCGTTACGAAATAGATGCTGGGTACGGCAATAGCATGGATGATAACGTTGGTCTTGTTTTGGTGGCTTTCACCGTACTGCATTAAAAGTCGCTCAATACTTCTCATGTAGATCCCCTTAGCCTGTTATTTTGATTATTATCTAAAGAGCACCCAACTATTGTTTTCCTACGTTAACAATGTGTGTCGGGACAACAGCGTTTTTATCAATTTTTCTTCACAGGTAAAGGCGAGCCCATAATAAACCACATCACTATCAAGCTTATGATTTTTAACTTTTGCAGTAAGCGCTACTTCTTTACCGTCCAACGAATAGTTTAGCTTAACCTCAGCTTCATCGAGCATTACCGGCCAATTTGGCTTGACCTGTAACGCTACTTTGCACCCTTTTTCACTTAAATCTATGATGATCCCCGTTACGTTTTCGTCACTGGGATAAACGTCAGCTTCTAACGTTACTGAAACGCCAAGTTGAGCACGCTTTACAGCGCGAAGCCCTATACTTTCAATACGTTTTGGAAAGGTTGTAATAAGTAAGCCTGATGGCTTTGAAAGCAATTTGAGTACTTTCACTTTAAACGCAATAACCTGGCCAGTATCGCCCTCAAGCACAGAACGCACCACGATATCGTTGCCAACAGTCAGAGCATCCCTAACGGTAATCCACTTCGCCGATGTTGGAATATGAAAAAGCAAACATTCATCAATAAGCATGCCTATGTAGTCAGTCTTCACACGCTTTGGCGCTGCAGGCATAGCAATTTGTAAATCTACTGTATCGCCGGGTACCAGCGTACGCAACGATTCCAAATTATCTTCGCTTAGTAAATTGCTTTGTATTTTTTCAGCCATTTGTATTTGTTATTGCTGGATTTAATGTCATTTAACTCAATGTACGCATCAAACAAAAACTTATCAATACTACGATTGAAAACCATGCTCAATAAACGTAAAAATTGCCTCTTAGTAGCAGGCAATCTATTGGGATTAACTCAATAGGTTGATATAGTTGAGGGATAGTTTTGCTTATCTTTTCGGACGTTTATGACCTCTGCTCTTCGCTATACGTTAACTATTTCCAATTGGCGTGCCCATCAATTTACTGTCGCGCTGCAAATACCTGAGCATTCTGGCTCATCAATTGAGCTTAGCCTTCCAAGCTGGATCCCGGGAAGCTACATGGTGCGCGATTTTGCAAAAAGCATTATCGAGCTAACTGCAAACACTTCTGAAGGTCATAGTACTGAAAATGTTGGCGATAGAAGCGTTTATAGCCTTTCGGTAACTAAGCTCGATAAACAAACTTGGCGTGTAGACACAGATGGAAAACCATGTACGGTCGTTTACTCGGTTTATGCCAACGACTTATCTATTCGCTCTGCTTTTATGAACGACCAATATGCGTTTATAAATGGAACCAGTGCGTTTCTAAACGTTTCCGGCTTCGAGAATGTGCCGTGTGAGGTGGACATTGAGCTGAACGACAGCGATTCTGCAACCTCGAATTGGAAGGCTTATACGTCAATGCCTTCTCGTTGTGAAAGTACAAGCCCGTCTCGGTGGCACTTCGTTGAAAAAAATTACGATGAGCTCATTGATCATCCCATTTATGTGGGCATTGCAGACACTCACAGCTTTGAGGTTGACGGCATTACGTTTACGTTACTTTTCTCAGGTAACAACAATATTGATTATGAGCGCATAGCAAATGACTTAACGCCAATTTGCAAGCACCACCTAGATTTGTTTGGTGCTCCACAACCTATTAATAACTACCTGTTTATGACGCTGCTTGCCGACAATGGGTTTGGCGGTTTAGAGCATAAGTATTCTACTGCCCTTCTTTACCCTCGCTTCGACCTTCCTCAAGTTGGTGAAAGTGAGAAAAAAACCGACAGCTACATCACATTCTTAAGTCTGTGCAGCCATGAATTTTTCCACACATGGCATGTTAAGCGCATTAAACCTAGCGTAATGGTGAAACCAGACTTATCTCAAGAAACATACACGGATCAGCTGTGGATTTATGAAGGCTTTACCAGTTTCTATGATGACGTCACCCTTGCTAGAGCCGGCGTTATTGAACCACAGAAATACCTCGATATTGTTGCGCAAAATGTCAGTCGACTTTTGCAAAACGCTGGTCGCTTTAAACAAAGTGCAGCTGAAAGTAGTTTCGACGCATGGACAAAATTCTATAAGCAAGATGCGAGCGCTACTAACAATATTGTCAGTTATTACACAAAGGGTGGCATTATCGCCCTTGGGTTAGATTTACTCCTTCGTAAACAGTCAAACGAACAAGTGAATTTAGATACCTTGATGCAGTTATTGTGGAAACACTATGGCGTGGATGAAAAAGGTACGCCTGATGACGTGATCCAAAATCTATGTACAACGCATTTTGGCATTGATGTTTCAGAATACTTAAATCGCGTGGTGTATGGCACAGACGATGTAGAATTGGCTTCGTTAGTATCTGAAATGGGCGTTAACTATGCGGTTCGTGCTCGCGTGTCAGTTGAAGATAAAGGCGGTGCCTCCTCGCTGCCTGCTATTAAAAATCAGCTTGGCGCCACGTTAAAGCCAGCTACCTTCGGACTTACGGTTATGCAGGTATTTGAGGGTCTTGCCGCAATGAAGGCAGGTGTTCTTTTAAACGATGTCATCATTGGGTTAGACGGTCATATCGTCAATGCCCAGAAGCTTCAGCGCCTATTAGATAATGCCCAAACGTCGCAGGTGGAGTTAACGCTTATTCGAGACGGGCGGCTTCTAACCCTGCCTCTTGAGGTAACTCAGGCAAGAAAAGAAATGGCTTACTTTGAAATCACTGATGAAGAAAAGCTTAATCAGTGGCTGGGGAAATAACTCCGCCCTGTAGCGTAAAAACTAAAAAGGCGCTTTGAGAGTTTACCTGAAAGCGCCTTTTTCTTTATGACTGTTAAAACTAAACCAAATTAATGGTTACTCTTCGGGAGACCCCGAAATGATAGTCTGTGGGTCTAAACGAGTGTTGCCCAAATTAATACGCCAATCCAGATGCGGGCCTGTAGAGCGCCCTGTTGAACCTATCGTTCCAATCTGCTCGCCTTGCTTAACGGTTTCACCCACTTCTACCGTTATAGTGTCCATATGAAGAAACGTTGAAAACACGCGCATGCCGTGGTCGAGAATCAAGGTGTTACCCGAATAATAGAGATCATCAGCCATTGTTACCACACCATCAACAGGTGCATACACAGGCGTGCCCGTTTCATTGGCGATGTCCAAACCATAATGCGGCCATTTCGGCACGCCATTTAGAATGCGCTGACTACCGTAAACACCGGAAATAACGCCTTTCGCAGGCCACTCAAACCGGGTGAATAATGCATCTAAATCAGTATTACCGCTTCGCGCGTTAGCTACGTTGATATTGTCTTGCTTAATACGCGCCGTCACTTCTGCTGGCGGAGAAACCATTTTTTGCTCTAGCCCGTCAATTCGCTGAATGTTGTATTCGCGTTTTTCAAGGGTAATGTCTCGCTGCCACTTTTGGCCGTTGTCTAATTTTACTACCAACGTTTGATGCAGTGGCGCTTCCCGTTCAAAGCCAACAACAAATTTTCCGTCTTTGTTGGTTTGAACAGTTTCGCCATTAAGCGTTACTTCGGCCCCAGCGGGAGCTTGCCCGCGCAGTAAGGCACCTTGCGTAAACTTACCGTTCAACACTACGTTTACTTGCTCTTGACTAGATAACGCTTCTTTTTGGCCGTTTAACTCTACATCTGCGTAAGCAAATGGCATAGAGGCAACTGTGCTAATTGCCACTACACAACTCATTACACGAGATACTGCGCTATGCAATGCGTTTCTTGAAAGCGTGAATGCCATAGTTGTTTCCTTTCCCTATAACGAGCTGTGGTCAAATGTTAACCCTTTACTGTGGCGCCTTTACCTACGCCCTCATAAGCGATAACTTGGCAAACGCCGTCAGGCGTGCGTTTCTTCTGCTCTTCAAGCAGATACTGCGCCAAACACTCAACTGTTGAGTCGGTTTCGATGACTTCACACTCTGACTTAGGAATTAATAGTTCAAAATAGCCCTGTGACGACTCGTAAGCAAAACAGTAGTAATCCGCTTCATTTGAAACTTGACCTTTAAGCTTTCTGTCGCTGTACGCTATTTCGTCTTCACGGGTTGCTATATAGATGTCGGCCCAACGGTCAGCCCAATACTGCTGACTTTCAACACACACTTTGCCGTCAAGGATAATATCAATACGCGAACGGTGACCGTGCGCTATGCGCTGACAATTACCGTCGTGCTTTTTAAGCCCGTGGGTATAGTGATAATACGGAGAATTAATGACTTCCTCACGTAAATGCAGCGTAATGTTTTCAACGTTTTCTGGAAGATGAGTCGCCAATACTTCTTTTAAGTAAACGCCAACAGATTCCATGTTTATCTCATCAGAATAAACAAATGCATAAGCTTCAGCGGGGCAATGTAGCATGATGCTACGCCCATCAATGCAGGTAAAGCGCGCTTCTACCTGTTCAGAATCGTCGTCGTGAATAACCTCTGAACCGCTGTATTCAGCAGGTACAAGCAACTTGTGATCAACATATTCGTCGATTAGTCGCTTTAAGTTCTTTTTCACGTGACCAAAGTCTTGAACCATGCTCTCTTCGTTGAGCTCACCGTCCAAAATCACATCGACAATCCAGCTTTCCCCTACCATGCCGCGTTTTGGGCAAAGGTAAGAGAAGTCCATCACTGTCAAATCATTTACAAATAATTGCATAACACCCTTGAATCGAGTTTATATTCTACTAACTAGTATACGTTTTTTATCTTTGCTTCGCAGCGACTAGTCCATTGAAGATTGGCGATTAAGCTGATCTTTTAAATTAGGTGGAATTCCACGGATTGTTAGCGTATCCGTAGCTGGGTCGTAAAATACCCGATCGCCCATTAGTTTGCGTTCGAAGCTAAGCGATATTCCACCGCCCTGACCGGTAAATTTAGCAAGCTGTTTTAGCGCCGCAGGGTCTGGCTGAATTTCTTTCTCAAGCGGTACTTCCATAGACTGAGTAAACGCAGAAAAGTTGCTGCTGGTCTCTTCATTTTGAGGAAGTCGGTTCGCCAGTTCATCTACCGATAAACTTTCGCCTGCATCAATCTTTTCTTTAAAGTACGATTTAACTTCTTCTCTATGCTGATGTTGTTCTTGCGGGTCTAGAGACTCACTGGCAAGGTAGGCATCAACTGAAGAGATCAATTGTTTGTTTTGCTGTTTAACATCAACCAGCTCTTCACAGCCTACAAACTGCATAAAGAAGTCAGATACCTTTCGCCCCATTCTACCTTTAATAAAGCTAACGTAGCGCTGCTGTTCTGGCTGAATATCCCACTGGGTTAAATCGAAACGTACAGCGAGCTGCATTTTTGCTAAATCTAAGTGTTCACGCGCAGAAAGATCCAAAGAGTTTGTCACTTCAACGTGCGAGCGGGTATTTAACAATGCAATCATCAAATACTGTGTGGCTAAATACTCATACTGGCAGAAAATAAGAAAACCGGTCTCAACCGTACCCGTTTCTGCCAAAGTGCGAACTAAGCGATTGGTCGCTGATACCGAAAACGAATGGAATGCATCTTCAACGTTATCACCCGCCGCTTTTTGAATATCCATGTATTGCTTAAGGCCTTCCGCGAACTCTGCTACGTTCTCGGTGCTCTTTTGCGTAGTCGCTTCGCCTTCTTCGTTTTCCACTTTTGCTTCACGGGTAACTTCCGTCACGAAGTGGCCAACCCCTTTTCCAGGTTTAGCATTGAAACTGTGGTTTATTTGATGGGCAAGAAGCTCGATTTCCGGAGTAACAGCTAAGCAGTTGTCACGTGGAATTGCTTCAATTTTCTCTTCTTTGTTTACAATCAAACGATGTACAACAAAGTGATGAATCAGTGCACTCATAGAGTATCGGGTGTCCTGTTGCTTAAAAAGTGTCAGAAATATCCAAAGAATTGCGGGATTTTAGAATGAATGATTGTACTCACTCAAACAACGATTATAATCATTTTACGTGTAAAACCATTCTTTTTATCAAAGAAATCATAAAAAAGAGGCGTAGCAATGCCCCAACAGAGCCGCTATAGCAACGACGAATTCGAAACGCTAATGAATAACGTTATTCTAACCCTTGAAGAAGGCGGTGCAAACCGCGATCTTTCACTTATGGTGTTAGGAAATGTCATTACGCACATTTTAAATACTCAGGTAGCCCCTGAAAATCGCGAAGCCATGGCAACGCAGTTTGCCGACGTACTCAAGAAAAGCGTTAAAAATAGCTAAGGGATTGCATGATACTTGCCGAATCACCTCGTCGCCAGCGTGTTACTAAACTGGTAAATTGGGGGCATTGGTTTGCCTTGGCGAACATTATCATCGCCATAGTTATTGCCTCGATTTTTGTTTTTTCATCACCTATGCCTGGCACAGGTGTCGGCACCTTGTATCTTCTAGCCAACTGGTTCGGTCATATTGGTTTTATGACCTTTTTTGGCTTTGTTATTTTTATCCTCCCTCTTTGCTATTTGGTTAACAACCCCAGAGTCATAAAGGTCAGCGCGTCTATTATTGCAGCTGTGGGGCTAGCGCTCTTGGCTTTCGATGCGTTGCTATTTAATCGCACAGGCTTCCATATTAGCTTTCACGCCGCTGACTTACTGCGCAGTGAAGCTCAGTCAACAATGGCGATAGAAAGCTGGCAACAGTGGGCATTTTTATTTCTTCTGTTTATCGTTTGGCTTGGCTTCCAGCTGGTCTTAGCCAATGCAATCTGGAAACGTGTTGAACGCTTCACTCGCCATAAAGTGGGCATCCCTGTTACTACATTTTTTGTCAGCTGTTTTGTTACCAGTCACGCTATACACGTGTGGGCTGATGCCAAGTTGTATCAACCTATCATTAAGCAGGACAACATGTTTCCGCTTTCTTATCCTGCGACTGCTAAAACGACTATGTCGCGTTATGGCTTGCTTGACTTAGCGGCTTATGAAGAAAGAAAACAACTTCAGTTCAACCCTGATATTCACAATATCACTTACCCAGCCGAGCCTGTTTATTGTTCTATTGAAACTAATAGAAACTTAACCGTGGTTGTCCAGACTGATAACGAACAGGTGGTGGACTTAAGTAACATTAAGCGCAACACCTTAAACAAAGTAGCCAATTACTATTCGACGGCCAGCAGCATAGAAGGCTTAATGACTACTACGCTATTTGGTGTTCCCGAAATATACCAAGACGCTTTATCTCAAAAGCGTCCGGTGTTATTAGCACTTCCATTGGGGTCTGGCATGCCGGTCTCTATTCACAGCGATGAAGCGTTGCCGTTGCCTCAATTAGCGGGATATTTGCAACCACTGAGCAACAATCATGATGGTTTGCATATTGCGTTTTTGAAGAGTGCTGATATCGAAAGCTATGTGAAAAACACGTTAGCGCGTAAACACGATGTGATTGTTGCAACTGGCTTTGGTAGCGAAAGTGGCAAAGGCACGCTGTACAGTACCCTTAAACTGAATGCTAGCTTAGCCAGCACGGAAGATTTAGCGCCTACCATTTTAGGAGCATTGGGATGTAACGCCCCTGCTACGTTTTATTCTACTGGCCAAAGCTTACTTTCTCCTTCAAGACCATGGCTAGTTAGCACCTCTGGTGAACGCATTGTTGTGTTCCATGACAATAAACGTACTGACGTACTTAGTAACGGCAGCTATGAAATAAGCGACATGGCGACCGGCAAGCGCAGCAAAGAAGCGCTAAATGTCGATTTATTAAGTCAGGCTATTAAACACCTATCACGATTCTCAACACAAAATTAAAATTCTGGCGGCAGACTAAGGAAAGTCTGCCGTTAAGCGCTTCGGTGTTATGTACAACCACCCAATATGAGTTACGCATAACCACTCATCTAATTGTTTTGCATAAATAATCTAGAAAACCAGCACATTACGAAATACCGGCCCAAACGGGTTCTCGCAACACACTGTGTTAAGGACGCAAACTAATAAAGACTATAGTTTCAGGCCATCTAGCTAGAGGTGTGGATGTCTACCCACCATTGAATCCGATGGGTAATCCACTTTAGATATTACTGTGGTGTTTTTTGCCATAGCTGAATATGGAAGTCTGCGGTTACGCTTTTCAACGTTTCAACAATCTCATCGATTTTGCCGTTTGGCAGTTTCCAGTAAAACGGCGTCATTCTGATAAGTGCCAGCGCATGTTCTTCGCTTTCGAAATGGATAGGAAAGGAAAAGCATTCATTGCAAACCCGTGTAAGCCCATCTCGTTCTTGGTTGTCGATTTCATGCTGTCTTGGATTGTCGTACACCTGCTGTTTAAGCTCAAACAGGTGTTCAGGCGCAGGATCGACCGTCACTAAAAGGCCATTGTTTTTAAGAGCCCTCACATATTCTTCATTACTCCCAGGTGCGAAAACCTGAATCATCACATCTTGCGAGTTACCGCTTAGGGGTAAATCGAAACTGCTAGCAACAACGAACTGTGCTTGTTTGTACGCTTTAGCTGCCAGCTCTACTGCGATTTTGGCGATATCGCTACCTGCTCCTTCAACCTTTAAACCACTCGCTGAAAGTCCTTGTACCATCGCATCCAAGTAACTCCCCTCACCACAACCCGCGTCATAAACCTTTATGGCATTCTTTGATGCTTCTTCATTGGTTGTCGTTTCATTTAGTACCTTTTCCACCAGCGTCACTAATTTATCTTTCAACGGCTTATAGGCATTTAATTGATGGAATTCCCTTCTGGCTCTCACCATTGCTTTGTCGTCACCCGGAAGTTTCGATTTTTTAAATTGAACGGGCAAAAGGTTAACGTAACCAGATTTCGCTTTATCGAAGGTATGGTTATTTTCGCAGCGAATAGGCGTTGTATGTAATGAGATAGGGAGTTTACAAAGTGGGCAGTGCCACATGACAGGTTCTTTTTACTGAGAATTTGCCGTAAAGGATATCAAACCCGACACCTTTACGGCAATAAGCGTAACAACATCACACGCCGAGTTAACACTAATACTGGGCGCTTTCGTGCTTATTTGGAGAACTTTTACACTACAACTTTGCCAATGGATGTTGCTCTTCAGCCCATGGAGAAGTGAAGAAATGTGCTATTGCGCTTTGCGGCACTTCATCTACTGTTTTGTATTTCCACTGTGGTGACATGTCTTTATCAATCAAAAGCGCTCTTACCCCCTCTTGGAACTCACCACTTTCTCCACATCGACAGGACATATCAGCTTCCATTCTAAAACAGTCAGCCAACGTCATATTCGCACCTTTCTTACATTGCTCGAACACCAAATGCATAGTGATAGGAGAACCTTTGGCTAGAGTGCTTTGCGCTCTCTGTAACCACTTATTCTCACTCATGTCTGCGTTAAGAATGGCATGAACTACGTCGGTAACATTGTCAGCCGAACACAAGTCATTAATAAGTGCCATATTCGGCTCAACGTTGCCATTGGGAAATTCTTCTGGCGTTTTCATTGTGTCGATAATGTGCGAAACACTAGAAGCCAAACTTTCGCTGTCGGTCTTTTCCCACGTGTATTCTACGAGGGTATTAAGCAAAGTGTCTTTTTCTGTACTCGCCAGCAAACTGTCTGCAAGCCCTACAAAGCAAGCATCGGAGCCATTCATTTGGCCGCCTGTTAGACCTAGGAAGAGACCTGCTTTACCTGGTAAGCGAGGTAGAAAATAGCTACCGCCTACGTCCGGGTACAAACCTATCGTAATTTCCGGCATAGCAAGACGAGAGGTTTCGGTTACTATTCGATGGCTTGCACCGCATAGAAGCCCCATGCCACCGCCCATAACAATACCACTGCCCCATACAACAATAGGCTTACTGTAATTGTGAATAGTATAATCTAGCGTGTACTCAGTTTCGAAAAATGTTTCTAAGAAAGCTGGAATTTGCCCATTAGCTTCCACCATCGATTTGTACATAGACACTATGTCACCACCGGCGCAAAATGCCTTCTCGCCAGCAGCATCGATCACAACAGCTACGATATCGTTGCGAGACTGCCATCGCTGAAGCGCGTCAAGCATGATGCTAGCCATTTCCAAATCCAATGCATTTAATGCCTTTGGCTTGTTAAGCGTTAAACGGCCTATTGTGTAGTCGTTGCTAGACGTCTTGATTTCATCAACAATGACTACCGATTCCACATCTGTCATTTTCACTCCTTCCCATAGTCCATTAAATCGTGCCTGAAATAGTTCGTTAGCGAAGTGTACTACAGTACACTTCTCTCATCTGACAGCAAACGTCTACCAATGATAACGCGCATAATTTCATTGGTGCCTTCCAATATTTGATGTACGCGAACATCTCTGAAGTGACGCTCCAACGGATATTCTTTGATATAACCGTACCCGCCGTGTAGCTGGAGGGCATCGTTACATACATTGAAGCCAACATCTGTCGCGAACCTTTTCGCCATAGCGCAATAGGTGGTTTTGTCTGGGTCGTTATTATCCAGCTTACAAGCCGCCATACGTACCATTTGTCTCGCTGCAACAAGTTCAGTAGCCATATCAGCTAATTTAAACTGTAATGCCTGGAAACCTGCAATAGGTTTACCAAACTGCTCACGTTCATTCATGTAGTCGCGCGCAACGTTTAGCGCCTGCTGTGCAGTTCCTACCGAGCAAGTTGCAATATTGATTCGGCCGCCATCAAGCCCTTGCATGGCCATTTTAAAGCCTTGTCCTTCCTCGCCAAGTAACCAACTAGCATCTAATTTCACGTTATCGAACGTGATCATACGAGTGGGCTGTGCATTCCACCCCATTTTTTCTTCGGCTTTACCGTACTCAATCCCGTCGGCATTAGCCGGAACCGCGAATGCAGATACGCCCTTAGGACCATCTTCCCCTGTACGCGCCATTACAACAAGAACATCCGTACTGCCAGCACCAGAGATAAACACCTTAGACCCGTTAAGGACATACCCACCGTCAGCTTTCGTCGCCTTTGTTTTTAGCGACGCTGCATCAGAACCAGCGCCAGGCTCGGTTAGGCAATATGATGCCAGCTTGTCACCGGTTACCAGTTGGTCACACCACATATCTTTAACTTCACTGGTGCCCCAAGTGGCAATCATCCACGTTGCCATGTTATGTATGGTTAACATAGCTGTAGTCGTGGTACATCCCATTGAAAGCTGCTCGAAGATTATGGAGGAATCGAGCCTGGATAAACCCAGCCCACCTGCACTCTCAGGCGCATACAATCCACAGAAGCCTAATTCACCCGCTTTCTTTATTGCTTCTACTGGGAAGTGATGTTCTCTATCCCACATAGCGGCGTTAGGTGCTAGCTCTTGCTGAGCGAATTGACGGGCGGTGTCTTCAAAGGCTAACTGGTCATCGGTTAATTCAAAATTCATTAGGCATACCCTCAATTGATTTGCTTTTGAACTACAATAACCAATACTTACCCCTTACGTAAACGTAAAGGTAAATTTTTATTTAAAAACATTGAGGGTTAACGTAAATATTTTGTGACGAGAAATGCTGTTTCTTTATAGACTCCAGCACGAAGCAGAAAAAAGTTATCCTTTTTAATAATGCACTTTTATCTCGCCGCTGATAAGCTAGGTTGATGTAAGTAAACCTTGTTTGGTCGCCGTGGAATTCAGAATAGCTATAGTAGAAGACAATGCTACTGCTCGGACTGCGCTTCGAGGACATTTAATGTCAATTGCTAACTTATCGGTAAGTAGCTTTGCATCTGGTGTAGAACTGAAAGCGGCACTTAAAAAGCAAAACTTTGAACTCCTGTTAATGGACTATCACCTAGGTCAAGGCAAAACAGGCGTGGAATGGATCCAGAGTTTAAGAGAGGCAGGCTTTATAAGACCTAGCACAGGCATTATTTTCTTAACGTCTGATCGCTCACCGCAAATTATTGGCCGTATAATGGATTTACAGCCTGACGTTTTGCTTATTAAGCCATACACCATTGCTTCACTAACCCGCCAAATTAACCATTACTTAAGTTATCGAGACTTTGTTAAAAACGTATTGCACGCGCTGGATAACAAACAACTTGACCGAGCAATTAGTGTCGTTAGAGCTAAGATCACCGAAGGCATTCCTCCTCGGCTTGTTGCTGAAATTAGAAAGCTTTATGCGCGTCTTCTTTTCGAGAATGGTGATTTGCAACGAGCGTTGAGTATTTATGACGACGTGTTAACCCGCTCTGACAAAGTTCTTTGGGCACAATGGGGAAAAGTAAAGTGCCAGTACGCTTCGGGTCAATGGCCACATTGTAAAAGCCATTTGAGCCAAATGGTTAACTCTAGCTTGGCTCGCGACAAGGCATTTGAATGGCTTGCATCCATATCATTTGAACAAGACTCCTACGATCAAGTAGAAAAATACTTAAATGAAATTAAGTTTAGTGAATTAAGCCTACCAGCTGCAAAGTTAAAAACCATTGCCTATCAAAAGCAGGACAAGGTTGTAGAAGCCATCGATCTCTTACAGAAGAAACGGGCTATGCATCGCAGTGCAAAAGACAGGTTCAATGACTTTACGTTTGAACTCGCTGAGTTCTATTTGTTTCTTGCAGAAGAGTCGCCTGAAACCAATAGAAAAGAAAGCTTGTCTCAGGCTAGAAAATTAGTAGGCATTGCCGGAAGAAGTCAGGGCGACCCGCAGACTTTACAAAAAAGAGACTACCTTTTGGCTTTCTCGGCTGTGCTGGACGGCGACTTAGAAAAAGCAGCACATTTGCTTGAAAGCGACTACGTCGACAACTACCTTCGCACTGAGCCGTCTATCCTCGTTATTGCCGCAAAAGTACATCACGGTCTTGGAGATGAACGCAAAGCTGGTGAGTTACTCTTGATGGCTAAGCGTAAAAACGCGGAGTTACAAGCTATTTCAGAACAGGTTATGAATGACGAGCTGATTTTTTCGGGTGGAGAAAGGTTAGGTTTAAATCACGAACAGGCCATTTCTATAAACGAGGCCGGCACACAACTCTTTATCGAAGGATTATTCAACAAGGCAATGAGGCATTTTTATGATGCTTTCCAACTCTCCCCCGATACCGCAGCGTTTGGCTTAAACCTTCTTCAGTGCATGATTGAGTCAGACACAGGTGTTTACCGAAAATTTAACGTCAGACAGCTACTCGACAAGATAATGTTACTCCCCTTGAATGACGTTAACAAGGCCCGTTTGGAACAGCTTACGCTATCTGCTCAAGAACAGGCGCTGTAATGTTTATTTAGCAAATTACTAAAGCTACATCCATAACCTGCGTTATGGATAAACACGCACCGCTTCCAGAACGTCACTGTTTTTCGCTGTTTAGTACATTTTATTGTAAACCAGCGGGCCTTTTATTCTTGTTAGTCTGTTAGCGTTATTTTAGTCGGGTAAGCAAACTCGATGTATCCCAACGGCCGCCACCAAGCTTTTGAACATCTGCATAATATTGATCAACAAGTGCCGTAAGCGCCAAAGTCGAGCCGTTCTTACGCGCTTCATCCAATGCAATGCTTAAGTCTTTACGCATCCAATCAACAGCAAAACCAAAATCAAAGCTGTTATTTAGCATAGTGCTGGCTCTGTTTTCCATCTGCCACGACTGAGCTGCGCCTTTACTAATAACATCGACAACCGCATTACAATCAAGCCCAGCACGCTGGCCAAAATGTAGTGCTTCAGCCAAGCCTTGTACAATGCCGGCAATACAAATCTGATTCATCATTTTTGCTAGTTGACCGCTGCCACTCTTACCAAGTAGCTGACTGTGTCGTGCATAATGTGCCATTACCGGCTCAACCGTGCTGTATACGTCTTCATCGCCGCCCACCATAATGGTCAGCTGCCCATTCTCAGCCCCAGCCTGGCCACCAGAAACTGGTGCATCCAAGAAGCCAACTTGCTTATCTTGGCAGCTTTTATATAGTTCTCTGGCAATATCTGCTGATGCAGTCGTATGATCGACCAGCACACTGCCCGTCTTCATCACTGCTAACGCCTGTGTGCCCACATCTCTTACATCGTTGTCGTTACCCACACACATAAATACGATGTCAGCGCCTTCACACGCCTGCGCAACGGTATTGCTAGCATTGACTTTAGCGTCACCAGTGTTATAGGTTGAAAGCCAATCCTGCGCCTTTTGAGAGGTACGATTATAAACAGTGACCGAATAGCCAGCTTTGCTCAAGTGCCCTGCCATAGGATAGCCCATTACACCCAAGCCCAAAAAACTCACTTTCAAATTACTCATACAAAATATACTCTAGATACTTAACAAAGATGGTTGGATTACCTAAGAGTAACAGACTTAACAACAACAAAAATATAGGAAAATAATTTTGGCGCTCTATGAACACGCTATTACGTTGAACAACGGTGAACAAACTACCCTTGAACAATACAAGGGTAAGGTATTACTTATTGTTAATACGGCAAGCAAATGTGGCTTTACTCCTCAATATGAAGGACTAGAGTCGCTCTATAAAAAATACAACGATAAGGGCTTTGAAATTTTAGGGTTTCCCTGCGATCAGTTCGGACATCAAGAGCCAGGTAGCGACGAAGATATTGCGCAATTTTGTAGCCTTAATTTTGGCGTTTCATTCCCATTATTTAAGAAAACAAATGTAAATGGCCCAGATGCCAATCCGCTCTTTGAGGAATTGAAAAGCGAAGCCCCCGGTCTTCTTGGCACAAAACGTATAAAATGGAACTTCACTAAGTTCTTAGTTAATGCTCAAGGCAAGGTGCTAAAACGTTATGCGCCTACTGTAAAACCAGAAGCCATTGAGAAAGACATCGCTAAGCTTTTATCAGCGAATTAGTACGCTTTGCAGTTTAGATAGCCGCCGGCATGGCGGCAGTGAACGAGCGTTTTGAAATATACCTAATGCGTTAGTGCTCAATACATCCCGCTAGATTTATTGATCTACATCTATGTAGTTTAAATGTGAATGTGGTAATTTTTTGCCGTCTAAGTGACTTAACTGGGTACTAAAATGAATACCTCTGCACGTAAAAAAGCGCACGATAACCTCAGCGACCAACAACACAAAAGCATCGCTTTTTTTAGTACTCGCTCTTATGAACACGCTCTGTTTTCTGAATTGCTGGAAACATTAAACGGTGCTAGTGACAAAACCATCAATGCCACATTTTTTGAACACCCACTGAACGCTTCAACCGCAGCGAGTTGCAGTGGATTCAGCGATGTTGTTGTGTTTGTAAATGACGACATTAATAGGAAAACCATTGAAGTTCTAAAACACTGTGGGGTTAAACATATTGCGCTTCGCTGCGCTGGCTTCAACAATGTTGATGTGGATGCAGCAGCAAAGGCAGGTATCACTGTAAGCCGCGTATCCGCTTATAGCCCTGAAACCGTGGCTGAACATACAATTGCGCTAATCCTTACGTTGAACCGAAAAACACATAAAGCATACAACCGAGTACGCGAAGGCAACTTCAATCTTGGAGGATTGATGGGCTTTACGCTTCACGGTAAAACCGTAGGGGTAATTGGCACAGGAAAGATTGGGCAAGCTGTTATTCGCATACTATTGGGGTTTGGATGTCATGTGCTTTGCTTCGATCCGCATCCAAATAGTGATGTAACCGCAATGGGAGCCCATTATGTAACGCTAAATGAACTACTTGAAAAAAGCGTTATCGTTACCCTGCACTGCCCGCTCAACGAACAGAGTCATCATATAATCAATGCTAAGAGTATTGATAAAATGCCTCAAGGCGTCATGCTAATTAATACGTCAAGAGGCGGGCTCGTCGATGACAATGCCATCATTAAAGGGCTTAAGTCGAAAAAAATTGGATATTTAGGGCTAGATGTCTACGAAAGAGAATCCGAACTGTTTTTTAACGATCATTCACAAGACATAATTCAGGATGATATTTTTCAGCGCTTAACTACGTTTCCGAACGTTTTAATAACGGGCCACCAAGGGTTCTTCACGCTCGAAGCCTTAGAGGAAATCGCAAAAATCACGGTCAATAATATTATGACGGGTGAGAACGCGCTCTAAGGCGTCACTACAACTATCTACGTATTAGCGCGCTCATAACCCTATGTAGTCCGCCACGTAAAAATCCAACAAACTCTTTTTTACTGGCTTTTTCTATTTCTCTTTTTCTAGAATCAGCTGAAAATATTTTCCTAACCAAAGGTAAGGCGCTTGCCTATGATACTGCCGCTCTAGCGCAAGTAAGTCATCAAATTTGCTGCTTTGATGGGTTATATCTCGCATGTAATCATGGAAACAACGAATGCCTGCTTTTTCGATAATTTTGAAACCCAATGATTCACAATGTTCAACCACGCGGGTTGCACTTAACGGCTGTTTTGGATTCAGTCTAACTTGCTTTTTAACTTTCATCCCTTTCGCGATGTAATCAAAATTGCCGTAGATAGCATTGGCAAACAAATTCGCATCTTGGTTGAAAAAGCTTAGGCTTAAACGGGACCCTGGCTTCATGTTTTTATACATAAAGTCGATAGCATCAAAGGGCGCATCCAGCCACTCTAAAACCGCATGACAAATCACTAAATCAAAACTGTCTAAATCCTCAATCTGCTGCAAATATTGATGCCTAATTGTAATATTTGGTGCATCTGCAAGCAGTGTCTCAGCTTGTTTAAGTACATCCCTCGACGCGTCAGTTAACACAACAGAATGCCCTTTAGAAGCAATATGCGCTGTCATTACACCTGTCCCCCCGCCTATTTCAATAGCGCGAACAGGCGTGGTTAAATAAGGCTCGAGAACATCACATAATAAGGTGTGCCTGAGCTTTCCCTTAGTAGTGCCATATATATTGCTTGAGAATTTTTCTGCAATACCATCGAAGATACGATCGTTATTCATATACTACAGTCATCGCTAAGCAGGATTGTCAATATCAATAAACTCGACAGGCACGTCGAATTGCTGCCCAATGTGGTCTCCTAAGGATTTCACACCGTAGCGTTCAGTAGCATGATGACCAGCAGCAAAAAAAGTTATCCCCATTTCCCTTGCCGTGTGTACAGTTTGTTCAGACACTTCTCCGGTAATAAATGCATCAACGCCCAGTTCAACCGCTTGTTCGATGAACCCTTGTCCACCTCCCGTGCACCAAGCAAGCTTCGATATAGGTTTTGATACAGGCCCCTCAATCAGCACGTCTCTCCCCAGCAACTTCTGTAATTTAACCTGTAACGCTGACCCTTCAATTTCTTCTTCAAAATTTCCGTGCATAACAACGCCAACAGGCTTCACACCGCTCACCGCACTTATATTTTGAATGCCTAATAGCGATGCAAGTTGTCGGTTGTTGCCAAATTCAGGGTGTACATCCAGTGGAAGGTGATAAGCAAACAAATTGATATCATTTGACAGTAGCGCTTGAAGGCGGCGCTTTTTCATGCCCGCAATCACTTGTGACTCACCTTTCCAAAAATAACCATGGTGAACAATTAGCGCATCTGCCTTAGCTTCTATGGCGGCATCAACGAGTGCTTGTGACGCAGTTACACCGGTAACTATCTTCTCAATTTTACTTGCGCCCTCTACCTGTAATCCATTGGGGCAATAATCACTGATCTCGCTAACCCTTAACATTCCATCAAGATAATTTTGTAGTTCTAGGCGGGTAATAGACACAAGTCCTCCGGTTGAAAGTTAGACAAATTGTTCAAAAAACGTTATAAAAAGACGCGAACGTTTAGCATTATACCTGTAATTAGACAATTATGAGTGGTGAGTAGATCCAATTTTAGTTTTGCGACACTTGCTGGCTTGGTCGTTACGCTGGGCGAGTTTTTCTCAGCGTTATAGCAATTACATACGTCGCATAGCGTTCGTCATCTTAACAAAATAAAGAGCAAAAAAGCATGGCAAACTTAGACAAAGACGAAGTGATAGCAGCATTTACCGAAGCTTATAAAAAGGCGAACGGCAAAGCACCGTCTATTGAGAGCAAAAGTGGTTGGTACAGTGTAGATGGCGGTAAGAACGTCCGTTTAGCACAGCTTCAAGAAATGACAGCGTCGTTAGCTTCTGGCTCTTCTGACGCCACGAGTGAAAGCGAAGAGAAAAAAGCGCCAAAGAAAGAGGCAAAAGCCGCAGCGAAACCAGCGAAGAAAAAGGCACCTTCATCCAAAAAGTCAGGATTTTCGGTAAAGGATTTCTGGGCAGAAAAGCTCAATGCAGAGGCGCCTGGCGCAACCCTTCCTCGATAATTTTGCATAACCTGATTTAATATCTAGTTTAGCTACTGGTGTAAAAACGCAATAAATGTCGCATACCGTAAGTGTCGTTGAGGCACTTATGTTATGTGATCCCTTCACTATTTGTTATGAAATAATAATAGCTTACCACTCTTTCTCAACTGAGTATTTAACGAGCGCGCTTGAATTATTTGCCTGCTAGCCCTTGGGCTACGAATGGAACTAGGTGCTGGATAACTTCTTTTATATCGACATGCTTGTGAAAGTCAGACTCAGCTATTTCTGTTAGCGCTTGGCTCGACGCCATTGAAAATACAAAACTTCCCATCGCAAAATGCAAGCGCCAGAATAGTTCTTCCTCAGGTAAATCAGGAAGACAACGCCTTATAGCGTCGACAAGTGCACGGATACAATCACCGTAATCATTCATTAAGAACTTACGCAAATGCCCCTGAGTTTCGTTGTAGCCTCGTCCTAGCAACTTAACAAACGTAGAAGTACCCTGCTCTGAAATGGTGTTGAGGTTAAGCATAGGAGGGATCAACGAATACAAGAGTTGCTCAACGCCCTTCGCACCTTCCATAGGTGTCAAAGACGCCAAGCAAGACTCTACCTGCGGCATTAGGTGATCAAAGTACCTTTTAAACACGGCTTGAATTAAATTCTTCTTACTGCCGAAGTGATAGTTCACCGACGCCAAATTCACTTCTGCTCTGGCAGTAATCTCGCGCATGGATGTTTGAGTAAAACCGCTTTGAGAAAATAAGTACTCTGCCGCATCTAATATATCGGTTTTAGTATGCCGTGCCATATTCTTTTTATTATCTTTTTGTAGGTTAAAAATTTAACGTACGTCTGTGTTAACAATCGTTTTATCGGTCCTGAATTATCAACACAGACAAATTGTCGCTATTAAAACCAGTGACGCGCTTTGCTCATTGATTTCATAAACACGCGCTCAACAACATTTGCTGCAGACATCCCCAGTTTCTCTGCTACATTTTTCTTCACAGCATACTTAACACTAAATATTTCGCGTGCGGGATAATGAGAAAGAATATAGTCATCTGAGGTTGTGATGTCGTCAATTAAGCCAAGCGACTTAGCTTTAATACCTGGCCAATACTCGCCTGTGGCGACTTTATCGATGTCCATATCTGGACGCTGGCTTTGAACGAAGTCTTTGAACAGTACATGAATCTCTTCAATTTCTTCTTTAAATTTCGCGCGGCCTTCATCGTTGTTCTCACCAAATACGGTTAGAGTACGCTTGAATTCACCAGCGGTGTGTTGTTCAAACTCAATATCATTTTTCTTCAATAGTTTATTGAAGTTAGGCAACTGAGCTAAAACGCCTATGCTGCCAATGTAAGCAAATTGAGACGCCAGTAATTTGTCTGCAACACAAGCCATCATGTAACCACCGCTTGCCGCCACTTTATCTACCGCAATCGTTAGTTTAAGACCCTTTTCCTTGATACGCTGAAGTTGAGACGCTGCAAGTCCATAGCCGTGTACAACACCCCCACCACTTTCAAGTCGAACCAAGACTTCGTCTTCTTTATTCGCTACACATAAGATAGCGGTAATTTCTTCTCGTAAGTGTTCCACTTCATTGGCGTCCATCGAACCTTTAAAGTCGATGACATAAAGACGGGACTTCTCAGACTCTTCGCCCTGTTCTGTGATTTTGGCTTTGTTTTTTGCTTTATTTTTAGCTTTCGCTTCTTTTTTCTGTTCCTTGGCTAATTTCTTTAACGCATTTTTATCTAACAGAACCTGTTTCGCGTAATTTGTAATGTCTTTCAACTGCTCAGAAATAGACACGATCTCAAGTTGCCCTTTCCCATGCTTTTGCTTACTCGCTAAGCCAACAATGGTAGATACAACCACGATAAAAGCGATAACTAGCGTTACTGCCTTGGCAACAAACAAACCGTACTCGTACAAAAACTCCAAACTTTACTCCTAGTAAAATAAAACGGGTAAGCGTCGTTGTTTACCCACAACGTAAATAGCGGCCTTGCTTTGTGAAAAGCAACGCCGCTTTGCTAATTACGTTATAATACCAGTCTCATCTTATTCTGACGATAGGGTAACTTGCTCTATCTTGTTAGCCTCTATCTCCTCGTCAGTAAAGAAGATATCTCTTAGCGTAGGCTGCGTAGAATAAAGCTGAGTTTGGTCTAAGAAGTGTTCACTGCCATACTTGCGAGATTGTGAGTAGGTCAGAATACCCCGTCCCTTGGGGCCTTCATCAGTGAAGTTAATAACCATAGCCCAACTGGTGCCATAGTTAATATGGTAGCCTTCAGCTTCTGCACTCATTATGGTGTTACCATTCACAGGCTCGTAGTTATGACGTGGAAGCAACGTACCGTTCCTGTTGCTTATAACGTCAAACACGTTAAAGCCACCTTCAATATTGTGTGCACCAGCCCATGGTAGTTTGATACCAGACGCCGTGCCATCTGGCAGGCTTCGCTCAACAAACTGAACGTCCCCTAGCGGCGCGTCAAATGCGACACCTGCTTGCTCAATAACTTGTGTTGCTCTTGCCAATTGTTCAAGAGTAACGTCATTTTGCATCAAGCCAGAAGGCGTAGTGACTGGTGATTCTAGTGAAAACGGCGTCTCCCACTGTGGCGCTTGGTTAAACTGGAATGCAAACTCTCTAAACACGTGTGCACCAGTACTTGTAAGGTTCATGGTGCCATCCCAATCCTCCAACGCAGCACAGGCTTGTGAAACATCAACGCTAGTTCCGTCTACATCTACAGGTGTTGAACCTTGCGCGGCGCATAGCGAAAGCAATGAAGGCAAAATATTCTCTGCTAAATAACTTCTGTTATTAAACAGTAAGCCTTCCACTTCGTCTGGCGTAAAGGTTCCGTCACTTCCCGCTTCGTTTTCAATAAACTGTTGACCCATTCTTGAGCGTAGTGTTTGTTGATATTCCACGCTACCAAATAGCGGATTGCTTACAACAATTGGTGAGTTTAAATTCGTTAACCAATAGCTGTCGTTCGAGTTTTGAACTGAATCCGTGCCCTCGTACTTAGGCGCTTCTTCGTATGGAACGGGTCCTTCGAAATCAAACTGCGAAATGTTACCCGGTAATACGGTAAAGCCAGCAGCCGCTTTAGTTTGAATAAGTAACGGGTTTGTGGTTAGTTGCTCAATTGCGGTTTCGGTTAGATTCGGCACGGTTGAATCGTCAATGTAGAAGACTTGACCATCATCAGATGCAGCCATTGTATTATTGAAAATAACACCGTCGTAATCTTTAAACGCCTGCTTAAACTCGTCCATGGATGTCGCCATATTCATGGCAAGCCAATGGTCTACAATATCGAAGTTAGGCAGATTTGCGTCTTTGATGGCAAAGGCATTATTACCATTCCAATCAAAGTTACCAGGCACTTCAATCATTGGACCGTAGTTGGTGTAATACGCGGTCTTATTAAGCTTAATGGTTTGCCCTCCACCCACTGCGACATCAATTTGAAGTGGCTTTTCATAGATGGTGCGTCTGTTGCCATCAACCATATGGGTAAGGCCAGATTCATCATTTTCGTCGAGGGTCAGCTGATACACAACAAAATGTTCAGCCGTCGAGAAGGTGTGTGTCCATGCAACGTTTTCGTTAAATCCGATATTTACTGCACCAGGCAATCCCGTCAACGAGCCACCTGTTACATTCAAGTGTCCGGGTACTTGAGCATGGAAATTCCAAAAGCGTAGGTTTCCTGTGTGAGGAAAATGCGGATTGCCTAAAACCATACCTTTGCCATTGGTCGTTTTATCGCTGCCTAACCCCCAACCATTAGAGCCCATTTCTTGAGGATTTTTTTCAGGCAGACCTACCGTTGGTGAAATCTTAAAGGTAGAAGCAACGTCACTTGAGGACGCAGCTGGAGTAGGTAGATAACTCTCACCTTCAGGCGCTGCAATAAACATAGGTCCTAAGAAATTAGCGGCCCCAGGTAATAGCGCCACGCCTAATGAGTACGTTAATAGATCCACACTATCAATTTCAGTGACCCATGGTTGGCCAGCACAGCTTTGATCTTGTTCTTCTACTGGAGTTTCAGCTAAGTACCGGTTGTATCCAGCAGTGTAGCCTTGAAACATTGCACGTGAATTAGCAGACAACCGAGGTAAGTTCTCTTCTGCTAACTCTCTAATACCTAGAGTAAGAAAACCGAAATCGTTAATAAGGTGCTCTGAATCACCGCTACCAGGTACAGTATCTGGACCAAAATACTTAGCTCTCTCAGAGTTATACTTAACAATCTGGTCGGCCAGTACGCAAAGGTTATCGCGTGCAAACGCATAACCCACACCGTAAGCCATACTTTCTAGGTTATCGGCTTTCACATGCGGAACGCCATAGGTGGTCCAGGTAACATCCGCGGACAGTGTACCGTCAGGAGAAAATGCTGGAATTGGTGCTGGTGTTGGTTCGGGTGTCGTTGGCGTTGTGGGCGCCGGTTGTTCTACGTTAGAAAAGTCGTTATCGTTATCGCCGCACGCACCGAGAAGTGCAGTGAGTGATAACGCAATAAGCGTCCGTTTAGCGTTAAAGGTGTTGTCAATCATCTCAAATGTTCCCTAATGATAAATGAAAAAGGTCAACCACTCTTACCGCACGCGTCTTCAAAGCGGTGTTAATTACAGCATAAGTAAAACTGATCCGACCTGAATTCACACTACATTAACAAATGAAAACATTCAAACAACATTATAATTTTTCTACAAAAAAAGCCGGCAATAACGCCGGCTTTCTTTCTATAAAATGTAAGCAGTTGTAACGCTGCCCATTGGAGCAAACTACCCTTGGTTAGTTCGCTACAACACTTTCATCAGAAATTGGCAGTACAAGTGCGTCAGACGCAATATAACCCGCCACTTCTTTTTGCATTTCCGTTGTTACCGCTGCGCTCGCCGCAGGGCTTAAGCTAGAAGCATGAGCACCACTATTGAACTGTACAATTCCGCTAATTGGATCTGTACCAGGACCTTGCGTGGTTGTCACTTGCTCTAAGCCAATGGTCGCTGCCAGAGGAAGCTGACCTGACAATGGTAACGCTGTTGAAATTGGAATAACTTGATCCGGAAGGTTCGCGTCGCTGCCATCACCCACTACGGTCATCATATGAACTGGCGTATTGCTACCCAGTGTCTGAGCGTAGTTAGTAGGGTCTCCTGCATCCATTACCGTTTGCGCAGCAAAAGCAAACTCTGCAAATACTGCATTTACTTGGGCAGCCTGCTCAGCAGTAAGATTTTCTTCGAAAATCGCTACCGCTGCGCGAAGTTGTTCTTCGCTCACATCAGTGGTTTCATACAGTTGATTTAGCAAGGCAACAAACTCTTCAGAAGCCTGAGACAGCAACAGACCTTTGATAAGAGGACCAAACGCGGCTGACTCAATTAGGAACTGAGCAACACCGCCCCCTGGAGACTCAAGAGAAGCTTGCTTGACAGCAAACATGCCATCAAGTGCTGCTAAATCGCCGCCCATCGACGTGTTTGCCACTGAAGCAAAATTACCACCAGTGATAGCGCCTAGAGACACACCCATAATCGATACACGTGACATATCAAACTTAACATTTTGCGCTGCTGTGGTATCGACAACTGCGTTTAGTCCTAAGCGTAGACCAAGTAAATCTGACACGCTTTGGCGTAGATTGTCGCGAGCCGTAGGCAAGCTGGCAAGGTTCATATAGTGAGTTGCGCTAACCGTAGTCGCGTTCAGTTCATCTGTACCGTCGCCATTAAGGTCAAAACCGCGGCTACCGTGTAATGGTTGGTCGATTGCTACTGACGCAATACCTGCTAGAGACAGAGTACCAGTGATGGCAAGCATATCTTCTTTTTGGCTGGTAATGCCGTGCGCTAGAATAACCACTGGCCAACCGGCTTCAGGCATGCTGATAGGAAAACCTAAAGCACCTGCAATTGCTGGGTCAGGAATAGTAACCTGAACGTCTAACGTTTCTGTACCCATGTTTCCGCCAGTAGGCTGTGGATATGGGTTGAATTTAGTAATGTTTCTTGCGCTATCTAACATTTCGCCGTTAATACGAACGTCAGCAAGGCCTAGTGAAGAACACATTGCTGCATTAGGACCAGGCTCTGCGTCTGCAAGTAATTCTTGAGGAGCACCAGCTAAAACAATTCCGCTGTCACAAGCTGCCTTCCAGAAATCATTTACTGGAGCAAGTGGGTTCTCTGCACTTGGAACACCCAAGAAATAAGGCAACGCAATATTACCTTCATAACGTTGAGCTGCACAGAATGGACCGGCTTGCGCTAAAATGCCCGTAGAAACACCAACAGCAAATTCGTTCAGCGCACCCCATTGAGCAGAAAGTTGACCAGACGCCGTACCCGCAAGTCCTGCACAAGTTTCTAATAAGCTGAAATCAGTAGCGTCAATCGCTGCTTGAATGTTATCTGGTAGACCTTGTTTACCCTGCTCTACTGCGCCAGCTACAACAGTAGCGTTTACAAGACCAAGTGCTTCCATGGCATTAGGCGCTGCAGATACATCGCTTACCGTGATTGCAGGTAGTGCAGTTGGAGCGGACGGGTCACCGCCAGCAGCCAGCTGTGCAAAACGGCTAATCATGACCTTCTTGATGGTATCAAGCGAGTTGGCAATAGACTGTGTGGTGAAAGCTGACACGTAAGTAATGTCTTCACGATCGAAACCCGCACCAAGCACTGGATTAACTAACGAATTAACTAAGCCTTGTAATTGAAGCTGTGCTGCACTTGATAGAGGATTAGTGTCGATGTCTTGTCTTACTGAGTCCCACGTAGTTGAACCCTGAACCGATTTGCCAGAAGAGTCTTTCAAATCAGTGGTCATTACTAACATGTAGCCCTGAGCTGCTTTTAGCGGCTTAAGAGGAACAAAAGTGATTGTGTTGCTATCAGCAAGGCTGAGTACGTAATCAACACCAAAGGTAAGTTGATCGCCAAGCTTACAACCCGCAGAAGGTGTTGTAACCTGCGCACAGTCAGGATCACTTTGATCAAGACCTAACGTTGCTTCAAAAAGCAATACGCCAGAAGATAATGTACTTGCATCAAGCGATGCGCCAGCAGGTGTTTCTACATTAATTACAAACGGGTGTTGAGTTGACCAACCGTCTAACACGTTGAGTGCATTTTGCGGGTCAGCAAAATCTGTAGGGTCATCGACCGGAATATTCAGTGTGTAATCAAAGAAACCATCATCGCCTGGAAGCATCAGAAGGTCGTTTGGAATGTTCAAGTTCCCATTTGCTGGGTCAAAAACGATTCGTGAAAATGGTGTTTGGACTTCTGTTTCGGCCTGAATGTCGGAAAGGGTTTCATCGGAGCCACCACAGCCTGCTAGACCCAGCGCAAGGGCCACACTGGAACTTAATACGAGTTTTCTCATCTCTACTCCCTACAAGCATTGTTGTTATTCTGTGTCTAAAACTTAACTCTATTAAAAGTAGCTTGGTCTACCCTGTCTTTACAGGCGTAGATGATAGTTTTAAACATGTTAGACCAGTTGTATCTTCCTCAATCTTATTGACTTTGTTGCAACTTTGCAAAGTTTTGTTAACTACTTTTGTTAACTTTTTTTACGTTTGAAGAAATTTTCATTCATTGTTTTACTTGTGAGTCAGGCTGAGTATGATCTGGGGTTTGATTCTTAATTGGGTCTACAGGCCCCAATCATTGCGATATAAATGAACCTTTTGAAGGAAAATGATGAACGATTACAACGCACCAGCGGATTTATTGCGCGATAAAGTTATTCTTATCACCGGGGCTGGCGATGGAATTGGTGCACAAGCCGCAAAAACGTATGCTGCACATGGCGCTATTTGTATTTTATTAGGCCGCACCGTGTCTAAACTTGAAGCTGTGTACGACGACATTGTCGCAGCAGGTGGTCAAGAACCCGCCATTGTTCCTTTAGATATCAAAGGCGCAACGCCCTCTCATTATCAGCAAATGACGCAAACCATTATTGACCAGTTTGGCCGATTAGATGGTGTTCTTCACAATGCGAGTATTTTAGGCCACCTAAGTGCATTTAAAGATATTGATGCGCAAGAATGGCAAGACGTGATGCAAATTAACCTAAATGGCATGGTCTTCATGACACAAGCGCTTATTCCCGCTTTAGAGAAGGCAGAAAGTGCATCGGTAATTTTCACCACCTCTAGCGTAGGCAGAAAAGGTCGCGCATTTTGGGGAACGTACGCCGTATCAAAATTCGCAACAGAAGGCGTTATGCAAACCCTTGCTGATGAATATCGAAATAAGTCAATGCGCTTTAACTGTATTAATCCAGGTGGTACCCGCACACAAATGCGCGCTCAAGCGTTTCCAGCAGAAAACCCTGATACACTAAAAACACCTGAAGATATTATGCCTACATATCTTTATCTTATGGGCGAGGACAGTAAGGAAACAACCGGACAGTCACTTGATTGCCAACCAAAGTAATTAACGAAAGCAATGTTCCTTTAAACAAAAAAACCGCTTAAGCAGCACTTAAGCGGTTTTTTGTTTACAGCGCATCAATGGCTAAAGGCCAGTGCCTACTCGCCCATTTTGGCCCAGGTATCTCGTAGACCTACTGTGCGGTTAAAGACCGGCTTGTCGTCTGTGCTGTCTTTATCTACACAGAAGTAGCCAGTGCGTTCAAACTGCCATGCTCCTACTTCAGGAACATTGTCTGCCAATCCGGCTTCTACCCAACCGTGTTTTACTTCCAACGAGTCAGGGTTAATCGCATCGGTAAAGTTTTCTTCCGCTGCTGGGTTAGGCACGTTAAACAAGCGGTCGTAAAGCCTAAACTCTGCTGCCTGTGCTGTTGCTGCATCCACCCAATGAATAACACCTTTAACTTTGCGGCCATCAGCCGGATCTTTACCTAGAGTATCCGCGTCATAAGTACAAAAAACGGTTGTTACATTACCATTTTCATCTTTTTCAACGCGATTAGCTTTAACCACGTAGGCGTTGCGAAGACGAACTTCTTTATCAAGCACTAAGCGCTTAAACTTCTTGTTCGCCGACTCTCGGAAGTCTTCTGCTTCTATATACACTTCGCGACTGAAGCCGATGTTACGCGTACCCATACTTTCATCGTTAGGATGATTTGGCGCAACCAGCGTTTCTGTCTGGCCTTCCTCATAATTTTCGATAACGAGCTTTATTGGATCTAGTACGGCCATTGCGCGAGGAGCATTTGCATTTAGGTCGTCGCGTATGCACGCTTCTAGCATGGACATTTCAACCATGTTGTCCATCTTAGTCACACCAATGCGTTTACAAAACTCAACGATTGAACCCGGTGTGTAGCCGCGACGGCGTAAACCTGCAATGGTAGGCATGCGTGGGTCGTCCCAGCCATGTACATGGTTTTCGTCGACTAACTGAATAAGACGACGCTTGCTTAATACCGTATATTCTAGATTAAGACGTGAGAACTCATACTGTCTTGGCGTGCAGTCGATAGAAATGTTTTCGATAACCCAATCATAAAGACGACGGTTATCCTGGAACTCTAGCGTACACAGGGAGTGCGTTATTCCCTCAATGGCGTCTGAGATACAATGTGTAAAATCGTACATTGGATACACGCACCACTTATCACCAGTTTGATGATGGTGAGCATGCTTAACGCGATAAATTACCGGGTCACGCATACACATAAATGGCGATGCCATATCAATTTTCGCACGCAGACTACACTCACCTTCTTTATATTCGCCTGCCGTCATTTTGGCAAACTCACTGAGGTTAGTTTCAACGTCTGTATCGCGATAAGGGCTATTTTGACCAGGCTCTTTAAGTGTGCCACGCATTTCGCGCATAACGTCTTGCGCTGAAAAATCTACATAGGCTAAGCCTTTTTCAATAAGTTCAACGGCGTATGCGTGTAGTTGGTCAAAGTAATTCGATGAATAGCGCGCTTCTCCGTCCCACGTAAATCCAAGCCATTGCACATCTTCCTTAATTGAATTAACGAAGGTAATGTCTTCTTTTGCAGGGTTGGTATCGTCAAAGCGTAAATTGCACGTACCTGTGTAGTCTTGAGCAATACCAAAATTCAAGCAGATAGACTTGGCGTGGCCAATGTGTAAGAAGCCATTCGGCTCTGGTGGAAACCGTGTTTTAATTGCGTCATGTAGACCACTAGACAGGTCTTTATCAATAATCTGACGGATAAAATTGGTCGGACGGTGTTCAGTCTCGGCCATTCGCTTGTTCCCCTTATGCACGTAATATTTCAAAATCTCGCTGAGTATAACACTCTCGCAATTACTTCAACCATGTTTTATTCAAAGAAGCCTGACAAGTGATTGAATTAAGAGCGATCTGCAAATACCTTCTAAAACTAAATGCCGTTATGACTTCCAGAATATAAATAAGCACTAACGAAATCGTAACTTTGCGTGGCATTTGAGCGACTGCGTCTCAAAATGCGCGCGTCATTATAAAAATATGGTAATCTAAATTCGCGACAACAAGGTCGTAGCAGCAAATCATGGTGTTTATGAAAGAAAAAGCAACCTCTTTTGACATTGCCCACTTGGCAGGTGTTTCGCAGTCGACGGTTTCGCGAGCGTTAAATAATAGCCCGCTAGTTAATCAAGAAACTAGAGATCGCGTTCAGCGTATTGCCCGGGAACTCAATTACAAAGTGGATAAAAACGCAAGTAACTTGAGAAAACAAAAGAGCAGCACAATTGCCCTACTCTTGTTTGAAGATCCTACGTCCGATGATTCGATGATTAATCCGTTCTTCCTAGCGATGCTCGGCAGTATTACCCGCGCGTGTGCGCAAGCAAACTATGATCTGCTTGTGTCCTTCCAAAATTTAGATGATGACTGGCACGCAGAATATGAAGATTCAAATAAGGCTGACGGCATTATTCTATTAGGATATGGCGACTATACTGATTATCAAAACAAAGTCGCGCAACTTGAATCACAGGGCACGCACTTTGTTCGTTGGGGTGCGCCAGATGAAGCCCACCCAGGGGTTAGTATCGGTTGTGATAACTATCAAGGTGGCCAAAGCATAACGTCACATTTAATTGGCTTGGGTAAAACTTCCTTTGCGTTTATTGGCGACAACGGCGATCACGCCCCTGAATTCAAAGCGCGTTTTAACGGTTATTTTGAAACACTTCAATCTCATGGGCTTGATCAGTCAAGTGTTCAACGCAATGCTATTTCGACTGAGGATGCGGGGTCAGAAGCAGTGAAATCATTGCTGCAAAGTGGCGAACTTCCCCAAGCAATTGTCTGCGCATCAGACCTTATTGCAATGGGCGTGCTTAGAGCGCTGCGCCAGGCAAAAGTGAATGTGCCTGATGATGTAGCCGTGGTTGGCTATGACAATATTGCGGTTTCAGCCTACACCACGCCTTCGCTCACCACTGTTCAGCAAAATACCAAACTGGCGGGAGAGTTATTGGTAAACACCTTATTAAAAGCCATTAACAACGAAGACGTTCAGGATTATTTAATGCCTGCGGATATTATTATTAGGCAGTCATGTGGCAGTGAGTAAGCGTGTGCAAATTACACGCTAGAAACTAAACAAAAAGCCACGGGTGTTAAACAACCACGGGGCTTTTTTATTGTGCGCTAAACACGTTTTATTGGCGGGCCAACTGATGCTTAATTTGAGCAAGTAATGCGCTGTTACTTACTTGACCTTCGCGCACCCATACCTGAACGCCATTGGGCTTAACCGTTGCGGTTAACGCATCACCGGGTTCTACCGTTTGCGTTTCTCCAGATAATTGTTCCGTCCAGTCGCCCGATTGCATAAAGTCACTAACCTCAAAAGATTGTGCGGCATTACCTTTATTAAGCAATACAAGTGCAGTCTGCTGTGTTTCTGCAGTATCAACAACGCGATAAAACGCCGCTTGATGACCGTCAAGTTCAACGTTGACTTGAACACCGCGCTGCAGTGCTACCGTGTTTTTACGCACATTGGCAATCTTTGTTAGCGCCTGTTGAATAGGATGTGTCTTGGCTTGGTCTAGGCGCTCTTGGCCAACATAGTTACGATTGCCGGCATGTTCCGCCGTACCGCGCATGAAGCCAATTTCAGATCCCATGTATACAACCGGAATGCCTCTTACTGTAAACAACCAATTATGCGCATTGATAAAGCCTTCATCAGTGGCATTAATGCGCGCCATATCGTGGTTATCGTAGAACGTAGTTAATTCATATGGATTGTTATATGGCCCGTGCGTAAGATGAAGCACCGTTTCTAAGTCAGCAAAATCACTCTCTAGCGGCTTTTCAAATACATTCACCATGGCCTTTTGCATAGGAAAGTCTAATACACTGACGCCCCCATTTTTCGGTAACGTATGCTGGGCAATGTTGTTCGCCTCATAGTCAAATGCTTCGCCAAACATAAAAAATTCAGGGTTTTGCTCGCGTATACGATCTGACGCTTCACGCCAAAACGCATGAGGCACATGCCTGATTGTATCTATTCTAAATGCATCAGCACCTTGAGAAATCCAATACAAATAGCTGTTGATGAGATAATCGCGTACGGCGGGGTTTTCGTCATCTAGATTAGAAAGCTTTACTAAATCTGGATAGTTGTGAAAAAAGCTATGAAGCGGGTTGTTTTCAGGGTCAAGCTCTTCAGGTGCCAAGTTTTGATGATCAGCAACCAGATTTCCATCACTGTCATATATTTCCCCGTAGCCGGGTAAGTCCTTTTCCATGGTGAAGCTTGGTGTGCCATGATTTGCCACAATATCAAACACGGACTTAAGGCCATGCTGACGCATTTTCGCCGTATAGTCACTAACGCTTAAATTGGCGCTAACCAAATGCTCGTCAGCTTTATAGAAATTCGTTGCCCAATAGCCGTGATAACCCGTTTTACCACCGTCTTTAAAGGCACCGCCATAAGTAATGGGTTCATCGCCATTAAACGCATAGTCCGGGTTATCGTGGACAGGCGTCATCCATACTGCCGTGAACCCCATTTCTTTAATATAATCGGCGTTGTTTAAGATACCCTGTAAATCACCGCCCATGTAACCCACATAGGCTTTCTTACCTTCAGGACCTTCTAAGGGCAGTTGCCACGTAGGGTGATCGCCTCCCTGCTCTTCATGATTGTTCGAAGGGTCGCCGTCTACAAAGCGATCTGTCACAACAAAGTACACCGCTTCGCTAGCAAATGGCGTAGTGGTACCCACGATAGCGTGGCTGTTTTCTTGTATATCCTTAGATGTAGGAACAGATGTACTCGAGCAGGCTGAGCAAAATAAACCAGCTAACGTTAATGCGATTGTTGTACGATTAAATGACATATTAAGCTCCCTGCGCTTCTTCAATTTCTTGCTTATCGGCCTCGTTCACGAAGAAAACTGAAACCGCACCAATTAACATAGAAACTCCGGCAACAACGATAATGTACTTTGCGTCGTTGTCGAAAACAGAACTTAGAATCCAGCCAGCAGTTAGACCCGAAACAATTTGAGGGGCGGCAACGGTAAAGTTGAAGATACCCATATAAACACCCGTTTTATTTGCAGGTAACGCACCAGCTAACATAGCGTAAGGCATAGCAAGAATGGCAGCCCACGCTATACCTACGCCTACCATAGGGATTAACAGCTTCACTGCGCCCAAAGGTACTGTTACTTCAGTAATCAGTAAGTTTACGTTGATCATCGTTAGGTCTTGGAATAACAAGAAGCTTATGTAGCTCAGGCCACCTAGCGCTAAAGACGAAGCGTAAACCGTTTTGCGACCAAACTTGTCAGCAAGTTTTGCCAAGAAAATAGAAAAAATCGCAGCAAATACCGAATACGCAGCAAATAGAATCCCTACCCAATCACCAGCAGCTCCCTTGGCCATGATGATGGTTTCAGGCACCATCGGGGCTGCAGCAATATAAGCTGGGTCAAACCACTGCTTATCTACATTCCATATATGCTGCGTAATAGCAGGTGTGGTATATACCCACATAATGAAGAGCGCAAACCACGAGAAAAACTGCACGACAGCAAGTTGTTTCATCGTCTTTGGCATATCTTTTACTAACTTGAAAAACTCACTTAAGCGTTGTCCTAGCGGTGCTTTAGGCGCTTTTTCAGTTGCAGGCTGCTCTTCGGTAAGCCCTTTATAGCGGTTGTATTCATCTGGTGCGTATTCTTTGGTACGAACTACCGTCCAAATGACCGTACCAAGCAGTACTGTAGCGCCAATGTAGAAAGCCCAAACAACAGAAGGTGCAACCTCACCCATTTGTGCCGTATTTTCAAGGCCAATAACATTGGTAAGTACAAATGGCAGTATTGAGCCGATAACTGCGCCTATATTAATCAGTAATGACTGAATCGAATAGCCAACATTGCGTTGTGACGGGGGTACCATGTCTGACACCAATGAGCGAAACGGCTGAAAACATACGTTAAACGACGCGTCCATAAGTGCAACCATTAACGCGCCCATTACCATAGGTGCCAAGAAGGCAACAAATATCGGCGCATTGGGCAGTAAAATCATACCCAATACTGCGGCGATTGCCCCAGCAAGAATGAACGGGCGGCGTCGACCTAAACGATTCCACGTTCTATCAGATGCTGAGCCAACAATTGGTTGAACGATTAACCCCATGATTGGCGCGACGAGCCAAAATAGTGATAGCGAGTGAAGGTCTGCCCCTAAGTCTGAAAGGATACGACTTACGTTTGCGTTTTGCAGTGCAAAACCGAATTGAACACCTAGAAAGCCAAAGCTGACGTTCCATATTTGCCAGAAAGAAAGGCGTGGTTGAGTTGCTTGCATACTTTGCTCTATTTATTGTTTTACTATAGTTAATACGATTACTGCACAATGAAAACACTAGCAGACATTGCTGGTAAGCTTAAGGTATCCGTCGTCTTAAAAGATATCCCATCGCTAACACGTGTTAATGTCTGGTGTGTGCTTAGCACCTCTGCATACTTGTTTAGATGCAGGTCCACTGGCTTTTTATTTAAGATGACCAATATTTTATCAGACTGATTAGTATTTGATTTATCAGCACCACTGGCTGAATCGACATTTGCCTCTCGAATATAGGTATAAACCCCATTCTCCGGTGCAAAATGCTTCAACAGGCCTCTAAACTGCAAAGGGTGTGATTTACGCAGTTGAAGTAAGCCCTTCACACGCTGCTGTGCCCAACGCTCATCATCCGTTAAACCGTGCCCGGTAAAAGCGTTTTTGTCATTGTCCGAAGGCCACCCGCCTGGAAAGTCAGAACGAATAATACCGTGGTCTTCACTGCCTTCGTTACCCATTAAAATTTCTGTACCGTAAAAAACTTGTGGAATACCGCGCGTAGTGAGCAATAGCGTCATAGCCATATTCCATTTGTCTTTATCATGACCGAGCTGAGTAAAAATGCGGCTCATATCGTGGTTATCAGGAAAGATGACCAAATTATTCGGGTCGCCGTACAAAAAGTCAGTAGCTAAAGTTTCGTATACAGAGATGAAGCCAGAATTCCAGCTTTCATCATTGCTCAACGCTTCAACGACTGCGGCTTGAAGCGGGAAATCCATTACCGATGGTAGAGCGCTATCGTAATCATCGTGGCGGTGGCTACCCGCCTGCCAATATGCCGTGATTGCGGGGTTAACTGACCACTCTTCCCCTACTATATTGAAATTCGGGTACTCGTCCATTATGCGGTTTGTCCATTGGCTCAAAAACGCCTTATCAGGATAGGAGTACGTATCCACACGTATTCCACTTAGCCCAGCGCTTTCAACCCACCAAATCGCGTTTTGAATAAGGTAGTTCGCTAAATGTGGATTGCGCTGATTCAAGTCCGGCATGGTTGGCACAAACCAACCATCGCTAAACCCTTTTATATCGCTTGCTATGGCGTGAGGGTCGTGAAGAGCTTCACGCTTGTGGGTTGTCCCTACAAATTTACCGTTGTTATTGATCCAGTCGTGTGACGGCGTATCTTTCATCCATAAATGATTACTGCCTATATGGTTAAGTACCATATCCATTATAATGCCAAGACCCTTTGACTCAGCTTCAGTACTTAACGCAATAAAATCGTCATTGGAACCAAATCGAGGGTCTATTTTGTAGTAATCCGTGGTGGAATAGCCATGATAACTGTATTTATCCATGGCATTTTCGAGCATGGGCATTGTCCATATTTGAGTAAAGCCCATATCCTGAATGTAGTTGAGGTTATCAACAATACCTTGAATGTCACCACCGTGGCGACCACCTTTGAATGAACGGTCTGCGGGATCGCCATAACCCTTAACATTATCATTTTCCATATTACCATTGGCATATCTGTCGGGGGCAATAAGATAAATAGCATCTTGAGGACCAAAGCCTTCGCGCGACGCTGAGCCTTGTGCTCTTTTTTCTAACGTGTAAGTTAAATCACGGGTCGTACCATCGCTGTCAGTAAGCCTGATAACTAATTCCTGGGCACTAGCATTCGACGTGTCTAGCGTTACGAATAGATAGTTTTCACTATCAAGGGCTTGGCTATGCTTAACGCTTACATCGCCTTTCGCTATTGAAACAGTGTCATCGGCAACACCATCACCATAAAGCATCAATTCTACATTACTGTTTTGCATACCAACCCACCAATTCGGCGGGTAAACATCAATGCCACTGTTTGCAGATGATTGAACTGAGAACAAAGGAAATGTAGTGATACAGCTGAGGAGAAGCGGAATTGCGCGCTTTTGGATTTTTTTATGACCACTGTCATTAGTTACACGATTACGTTTTGGCACATCAACCCCATGTTAAAAATACGTTAAGTACAAGATGGTGATGAGATACTACCTTGCCCGTCCGATCTGACCAATGCTCTGCATACGTATTCACGAAACACCATGTAAAAAAACATGGTGTTTCGCGTTAACTCAGCAGCATGTGATAAAACCTAATTAGAAGGCGAATACTTTAGTCTCAAGCCCTTCCAATGAGAACGAAGCGTTGTAGTTAATGCCCGCTTTTTCTAGTGTTATGCCTTCATGAGAAAGCATAGGCGCTAGCGTGATCCGATCGCTATCTTTACCTAAAACATTTGAAGGAACAACAAGCTTCATTACTCCTGTAGGCTTATCGTTAAAATTAGCCACAACCACAAATCCGTGCTCACCTTGCGCGCGCACAAAAGCAAATTGCTGCTCAGTATAGGCTGAATCTTTCACATCAAGATTGAGCGCGTGCAGGCTTTGATATTCACCTGTAACTGCAGGGTTTGTGGCAGCAATAGCCATCACGTCTTGGTAAAATTGGTGAAGTGCTTTTTCATCTTCGGTAGATTTCCCTGCATCAAACTTACCGTCGTTCATAAAACGCTGATGGGCAGGAACACCTACATAATCGAAAATTGACGTACGTGTTGGATCTCCAAAACCAGTCTCTTCGCTACCGTCTTCACCCACATCCTGACCAAAGTACAACAACGTAGGCGAACTGCTAATAAGCGCACTCACTGCGAGCGCGGGTTTACCTTTCTGGGCACTACCGGCAAAGTCGGGGCTGGCTATACGTTGTTCGTCGTGATTTTCTAAAAAATGAAGCATATGCGGGGCGATATCATTGATTTCATCATGAATAGTAACCAGTTTGCTTACTTCTCCACTCCCCTGCATAATCGTTTTTAATGTGTCGTAGAAACCCACCTTGTCGTAAAGGTAGTCCATTTTGCCTTGGTGGATATACTCGCGATACTTATCTGGTTGATAAACTTCCGCAAGCAAGAACGCATTGGGTGCCTTTTGTTTAATACTGCTATTTAGAAACGACCAAAACTCGACAGGCACCATTTCGGCCATATCGTAGCGGAAACCGTCGACACCTTTATCTATCCAATAATGTGCAATATCTCTGAATTTATACCACGAATCTGGTACGTCTTTTCCTTGCCAAAATGCGGCATGTTCTTCAAAAGACTTATCACTGTACTCTTCAGGTAAAACTGGAAAGTCGTAAGTGCCGTCAGGCTTCACGCCATAGTTCACTTTTACGGTCTCATACCAGTCGTTTATATCCGGTTTCGAAGCTCTAGCACCGTTGCCTGTCCATTTTGCTGGAAACTCTTCGAACTTACCGTCAGATAGTGGATGCTTTTCACCACCTAGAGGTTGATAGTTATCAGCTGTGGGCACTTGAAACGCTTCACCTACTACATAGTAAAAGTTGTTATCACGGGCGTATTCAACAGACGTGTCGTCGTGCGCGCCGAAATCACTTACACCTTCAGGTGCAGAAAGTGAGTGGTAATCACGGGCGACATGATTAGGCACGATATCGATAATAACCTTCATTCCCGCTGCGTGAGTCCTGGCAATTAGCGCTTCAAATTCTTCTAAACGCTTGGCTGGATCATCGGCTAGGTCTGGATTAACGTTGTAGTAATCTTTAACTGCGTAGGGAGAGCCCGCTCTGCCTTTCACTACATCTGGGTCGTCGTTTGAAATACCAAATTCAGTGTAGTCATTAATCACCGCATGGTGCGGCACACCGGTATACCAGATATGACTGGTTCCCAAAGATTTTATGGCCTTTAGCGCTTCGGGAGTAAAATCACTAAACTTACCTACCCCATTGTGCTCAATTGTGCCCCAAGGCTGGTTATTTGTATTCGTGTTTCCAAACAAGCGAGTAAAAACTTGATAAACAACAGGTTTACCTTGCCTTTCAGCCGAATCGTTTAGCGTCGAACTTTCGCCGCTTTGACCAAATGGTTTCAGGCTAGCGTCTTTGGTCACCGGTTTTTGATTATTCACTGGAGAGGTCGGCCCTGTACACGCTGTTATTCCAATTGACAGCATAGCAATTGACAAGGGTTTAAGACAAAAACGAAGTTGGAAATTTGGCATGGTAATCATTGTGATAAACGTAAATTATGCCAACAGGATACGCGTTAACTGGATGTTAAAAAACATGCATACGTATTCAAACATAAAAAAACCGCCTGACGAGGCGGCTTAGTATTACAGATAGCATGGTGTCATGCTGCATGAGCTATGCGAAGAGGCTTTCGAGTATGGTCAATGGTGGGAACGGCCACATCGCCAATAGCTTGTAACGCACTATTTAGTTCTGAATGAATCTTTCTGTGAAAACCTTTTAAAGGTTTTGCTAAATCATCAAGCAGTACATGCGGTGACAATCTATATGGCATACGTTTGCCGTTGAATTCGATAGCTTCACCTACTGGATTAAAATGAATACCGAATGCCTTCATTCTTCTTGCTAACTTAGGCTCCATAAGCACATAGGCATGCTTAACGTTTAAATGAAGGCACACACTCGTTGCCATTAAGTACAGCGCAATTGAAAGATAAGGAAAATGCTCAACGTTAAATGGAACATTTTTCTTTTGTTTAACTTTTTCAATTTTTTCAGAGGGTAGGATTTTAGAGCGTAACTGTCGCACTCTAAATTCTCTCGGTATTGCAAGGCGAGAGATTTCACAGACGCTTTGTGGGGACAAATTTGAAGGTAGCAATGCACCATCGCCAATTACTTCCGCACACTTTTCTTCTAATGGAAGTGCCAAGCCAGCTTCAGTTGGCAAGACCAACCTTATCGTGCCTGCACACTCTCCTGTTGGCAAATGCTTGATGTAGCAATTGATCGCGCGATCATCAAACTTGTCTTTTTCTAATGCAGTGGCATTCTTCTGCTCGAAGTTCATTTCTTCGCAATACACTTTGTGTCGCGTTTTATAACTCACCTGCTTTTCACTTTCTTCGTTAGCAATCACAAGTTCGTAACGGCTAAAGAAGAAATTAGAAATACTCTCTTCGAGTGAGAAACGACTAGGGAGTACCCTAGAAAATGTTTGTGGTAGTCGACTCAGTTTGTTAGACACGGCGCCATTAAACGCTCGAACTGCGCTCATTGTTCTCATCTTCAACGCAAAGCTCCCCTGATTGAATTTATTATTAGGCTTGTGGGTAACTTCCTGTTCGCAACGACAGCCTTAGTTATTTAATTACTATTTAATCTTAGATTTGTTATTCGTATCTCTACTTTGTCTGATAAGTGCATCCCCACTTACGTAATCAGACTTTGACAGACGGTCATACAGCAACACATTTGCTGTGGCCGCTAAATTCATGCATGAAAAAGTAGGAACGTAGACAACATGATCGCACCAAGACAAAACGTCTTCGCCAATACTGCCATCTTCAGGACCTAGCAAGTAAAACGCATTGCTCGGGTGCTCAAACAAAGGTAGTGGTGTAGCACCCTCTACCAGTTCAACCGCTACGACTGACGCACCTTCAGGCACTACTTCTTTTAAGTCGTCGACCCCAATGGTCGGAATGACTTTATGAAACGCTTTCGTATCCGCATTAAAATCTTTAGCAAATCGATAGCGCTGACCAGTATAAAAAACGCTGGCCACACCATAACAACCTGCAGCTCGCAGTATAGAAGCAACATTTACGGGATTTTTCGGGTTTATTAACCCAATTGACATTTTCTGATTCGCAATTTGCACGTTTGTATTTATTTTATTTTTTATTCAGCATTTGATATTGCCACGTTCTTTCTCACGCTTCTAGACAGGTTAGCGCAAACTAACCTTAAGTATGATTAAATTTATCTAAAAAGCGGTAGACACAAAACTCGCGATTCAATTATGCCAATGAGCATTTCTGCCAATGAGCATTGGTCTCCTCTTGTTATCGAGAAGCACGTGATATTGCAAAGCGTGGTCGATTGTAATTTCTATATTTTAATAACGTGTGACAGTTTGGTCTATTTACTCAATCCCTTTTTTAAGAAGGTTTTAATGTTGAGATAAATGAACCACCCGAAATCTTCGCATCGTTAAAAAAAGCGTTCATTGCCACCTGTTCAGCAAGATGCAGACCAGTTTAATGAAAATATTGCACATTGCCTGCAAAGTTTACATAAGAATGCTTGATAAACTCGATAAAATTCATTTTTTTCAAAATGTTACTTAAATAGGAAATATGGCAACTTATGTTCAAACGGGAAGACAACAGCGCTAGTTATAAGCGATGTAAGGGAAATAGCGTTGCTAAATTCAACAATTCACGATGTATAAGACTGGTATTAGAAGTAAGAATGAGTAACTTAAGCTTAAACTGTTGCCAAATTGAAACAGGGTAAGATACTGAAAATAAGAGTTTTATTGGAGATAAAAAAAAGCTTGGAAAAAAAACCAAGCTCTATAAGCCTTTTGTTGCGATTTGCATACAGGCTTTGTATAGAAAGAAGAAATCAGTCTGGTAGCTATGCGCTTTTGCGCTGTCTTTCCACTGAATTCTCATAGCAATGTTTAAGATAGCGTCTTGCCATGCGCCGCCCTTGACCGTAGCCTCGCAATAACTTCTTCTTATCCATAGTTAAACGCTTAACGCAAAAAGCTTCATCAGGCGCTATCACACGGATTGTGCAGTCGTCGGGTGGATTATTGAGAAAAGCTAACGTTTCGTTATAAATGGCTGCACGCTGCAACATCTTATCGAGTAGCGCAGGCTGGTTGCCATACATCTTTTGCATTAGCCAAACAGACTTTACTTCTGGTTTTGTAAAACCTAACGGTTGAGAAAGAATAACCGTGATATCCTTCGCACCCATTTTGTATGCTTGGATAGCAGGTATTGCATCTGCCACTCCCCCGTCCAAGTATCGCGTACCATTTATTGAAATTTCGTCTCGGTATGCAGTTGGCAACGCACAGGAAGCTACCATTAAATCATCAACATTATCTTTGGTGGCTTGTATATATTCACATTCACCTGACTCTGCATTAGTAATCCCAACATACAGTGGCATGCTGCTTTTTTCACCTGGTGCAGGAATATTCATGGACTGTTTAGAGTGATGCCATAGCCAATGAACATCTGTCATGTGCCCACCTTTTATGAAACGAAGCGGGCTAAAAAACTCCCTCTTTGTGGCGTATTGCGTGATGATGGTTTTACTAAGCCCATGCATTTTCGACACGTAGGTTGAAAGATTAGTTGCGCCAGCTGAAACACCAATCGCGAAGTCGAACGAATGGTAGTCATGCTCCATGAATTTGTCTAACACGCCTGCTGCAAAAACTCCGCGCATAGCGCCACCTTCAACAACGAGTGCACGTTTCATTTTCATCTCCTTTTGAATAATTTCAACCACTCTGGTACGACCACTATTTTCTTGGTGATACTACTAGAGAATCAAGAGATATGCCAAAAACAAAAAACCGCAAACTGAAGTGACCCCCATTAGTTGGACATTCCAATTATTGGGGGTCTTTTTATGTCAAAACACAATAGAGCGTTTAAAATAAAGCTCGCTCAGC
>JYMV01026865.1_pt1 | contig 97109 bp, 87 predicted proteins | sample 338911 | NCBI WGS metagenome assembly JYMV01 (sample SAMN03354496, study PRJNA234377) | hydrothermal vent metagenome | biome: Deep sea; feature: Hydrothermal plumes at the Eastern Lau Spreading Center, Western Pacific Ocean; material: Seawater | place: Tonga | collected 2009 | depth 2000 m m | reverse complement strand
AAGACCGCTTTTCTTCCATTCCCTGAAGTACCCATACACACTTTTCCAGGGGGGAAAGTCATTGGGAAGCATTCGCCATGAACACCCTCCTAGCCCAATATTCTTATTTCTGTTTAGTTTTTAGACACCCTCTGAAAAACGACGTCTTCAGTTAAGCAAGTTATACTGGAAAATCGAAGCCTACCATCAAGGCCTCAAGCAATTTGTTGGCCTTGAGCCAAGCACAAGTGCATTCTAACCGGGGACAACGGAATCATATCGGCTTGGTCTTGCGTGCCTTCCTTCGTTGAATGTTACTGCTTGCGCAGTGGTCAGAGTTGGTTCCAGGCTACCCTCGGAATTATCTGCCCTGTTGTCCGTGCTTACTTGTCTAACCCTCTCTATCACTTACCTCCTACTACGCAATTCCTATAAAAAAGATTTATTCACCGACGAATCCACGAAGGTCCCATTTCATCCATCAAATAAAAGTCCCATACACAACTCAAGCATAATCCGTACTTTACCAGCCATACTTCTCTGGTCCCCACGTTTTTTTGACCAGTTCTTGTTTCGCCATGATCATCGTTTTGCTCGGAACATCTTCATTGAGAATAACACCGGGACCAACAACGCTGTATGATCCTATTTTCGTTCCGGGCATAATCATGGCGTTAACACCAGTTCGGCAGTAATCCCCCATATACGTTGCATTGGCACCAATGGGAGGAACTTCGTAACGACCACTAATCTGGTGGGCTGTGTCGCGGTCATCAAACCTAAGCGTGCCACAGACAGTTGCTGCCCCAATATCCGTAGCAGTACCAAAAACGCCCGACATTTCACAATAATGGTATAGGTAGACTTTATCAAACATGACACCTGACATTTCTGCACCATGCCCAATGATACAACGATTACCAATTGTACTGCTTCCTACATCACAATAGTCACTGATTCGACAGTGATCGCCGACCAAAACATGTCCACCCAATATGGCTCCGTTGGTGATGTTGTTGTTCGCACCAGCAATGAGTCCTCCTTTGACTACAACTCGAGGGCCGATCACCGAGTTTTTGCCTAGTACAACTTTTCCATGGATCTCAGCCGCGTCCGAAATCGACGCACTGTCATCAATTTGATGACCTTCAATCTGATTCATAAGATAGTCAATTACCAACCGATTTGCTTCCAGAATATGCCAGGGTTTATCAACATCAACGAAAAACTGGTTGGTTTCAACAGCCAGTACCTGTTGACCATCATCTATCATTACTTGAAACGAATTACCGATTTCAGCCTCTGGAGGTGGCATACCACCAACTGGCACACGTGTTGCGATTCCAGGATTTCTCAGTAAATAACGTGTCATATTAGATCTAAGAGCGTAAATACCGCAAAGCCGATATGTCCCCCCACGTGGATGACCTTCAACCCCTGTCAAGAAATCGCCATCTATTCCACCACATATCCAGTTACTTGGATCCTCACGTTCGATTCTTTGCAGCATTGCCGCAGCCCCAACACCACTCTCATCAAATCGCTTAACAAAATCTTGAAAATTCTCGACTGCAGTAACCACATCACCGTAAACAACTAAATAACGGTCATTGATCACTTTTTTTGTTGCACTTAATGCCGCCGTAGCAGTGCCTCCAACCGGATCTTGGGTAATAAATTCTATCCCAGGCAGATCAGCAACTGCTCCCTGAACTTGCTGGGCGTGATGACCGACTACAACAACAATTTGGTTAACTCCGATCTCAATTAAATTTTTCGCCAGTCGGCGAACAACAGGCACATTTGCGATAGGAAGCGTACATTTCTGCCGATATTCCCCATAAGGCCAAGCTTTTCGACCGAGACCTGCAGCAAGTATGATTGCACTATACACTTTGTATCCCTCAACTTGAAGCTTTAAAATGGTACTTACAAGTCCTTCACATGAGGAAACTTGCGATTCTATTTTAGGTGCCGTATTTTAGCAAAACGCCTACATGAAAGTCAACGGCTTAGCAAATAGCATCCCATTGCATTTGGTTTGACTACCCTAAACTTGATTGGTATAATTATTCGTTCATAATCATGGCGCAATATAAAAAAAACTTCTAGTATAATGCGACATCGCATTCGTACTTCTATCAATATATTGTTTGTTGCCCTAGTATTATCTGGTTGTCAAGAACCTAAACCAACTGTCACGATAGAAACCGAAAGAGGAAACATTATTATAGAACTGTACCCGGAAGTCGCGCCGAAAACAGTTGAGAACTTCGCCACACTTATCAGTCAGGGATTCTATAACGACCTTACGTTTCATCGATACGTTCCCGGCTTTGTGATTCAAGGGGGTTGTCCAAAAGGGGATGGAACTGGAGGTCCTGGATGGAGAATCTTTGGAGAGTTTCAGGATCCTGATTTACTTAAGCTAATGCCTAAGCATGAAAAGGGTGTCGTTTCGATGGCCAGATCACAAGATCCTAATTCAGCGGGAAGCCAATTCTATATCTGTCTAGGAACTGCCCCACACCTAGACAGTCAATATGCATCATTTGGGCGTGTTGTAACTGGAATCGAAATTGTCGATCAACTTCGTCAGAATGATAAAATGATCAAAGTTATAATAGAAAATTATGAAATTAATTGATCAGCGAAAGACACTATTCTAAATAACCCAGTATTAAAGTGAAGGTAACCATTTTTTCATGGACGAGTGGAAACAACTAGTTCGAGACACTATTAATACGCCGGAAAAATTGAATGCAATTTTTCCGAATTCTAATCTTGAGGAACTCCAACGCGTTCACAAGGAATTTCCAATCCGTATTAATCCATACTACCTAAGTTTGATTGAAGAACCAAATGATCCTATTTGGAAACAAGTTGTTCCAGATAGTAAAGAATTAATTTCTACAGGGTTTGAAGATCCGCTGTCAGAAGAACATGATAGCGCGGTGCCGAACGTTACGCATCGTTATCCGGATCGTGTCCTATTCTATGTCAACTACATGTGCCCGATCTACTGTCGTTTTTGTACGCGAAAGCGTAAAGTTGGTGATCCATACTCGATTCCGGATCAAAATTTTGAAATTGGTCTGGAGTACATCAGCAAACACTCAGAGATTCGTGATGTCATTATTTCGGGTGGAGATCCGTTAATGCTAACCGACAAAAAGATTGAATACATCATTAGTCAGCTACGCGCGATTGAACATATCGAGATCATTCGAATTGGCTCGCGTGTACCTGTCACCCTACCGCAGCGTATTACTCCAGATCTATGCGAAATTTTTAGAGGAAACCATCCATTCTACATCAACACACACTTTAATCATCCAATTGAGATAACAGCAGAATCGAAAAAGGCTTGCGAGATGCTTGTCGATTCTGGAATCCCGGTCGGTAATCAGACCGTATTGCTTCGAGGTGTTAATGACGATCTTGAAATTATGCGAGAGCTGATGAAGAAACTGCTATCAATTCGTGTAAAACCGTATTATATCTATCAAGCCGATCTCGTCTATGGCACTGATCATTTCCGAACGTCGGTTGAAAAAGGGCTGGAGATCATTAGCGGGCTTCGTGGTCACATTTCCGGATTGGGTGTACCGCACTATGTCATTGATGCTCCTAACGGCGGTGGTAAGATTGCAATTACCCCAAATGTGATCGAGTCGTTTAATGAAGAGGAAATTCACTTAAAAAACTACGAAGGAAATACTTACAGCTATCCAAGCCAACCCTTCTTCGACGAAGATTGGTAACAAATCAGTGTGTTTTGAAATTGAGGCTACCAAGAATAAACAGGGTGGGCGCATTGCCCACCCTGTTTTTATTTAAAGATGGATAAGATTACAATCAAAGGAATTCGTTTCCATGGCTACCACGGCATACATTCTGCCGAACGGAAAATCGGCCAGAAATATGAAGTCGACCTTAAAATAAGTCTTGACCTATCCACCGCTGGCAAAAATGACGATCTGACGAAAACTATTGATTATGCAAAGATAGTGGATATGGTTCTAGAGATTGGCACCAAACGCTCATTTCACCTTTTTGAAGCTCTGGCAGAGTCGATTGCTACGCAGATTCTAACCCAAACACTGGCTGTAAAAGTACAAATCGCAGTGAAAAAATTATCACCACCGATTGAAATTCCAATTAATTACGCCGGTGTTGAAATCACGCGAACAAAAAATAAAATCGTAAGGAAGAATCAAGCGTAAATGTCGTAAACTACGCAAAAAAATTACTGAGGGAAAAATCCTTAAATGGACAATCATTGTCATCGCAGTAACATTTTCTCCTTATGCTCTCAGAGGATACATCAACCAACTAAATCTTATAGGCTGGTATATTCTTTTTGCTACATCTTAGCAATTATCAATTTGGTTTTGGTCTTCTATAAACCATCTTTTGCCAGCGATACCAAAACGGAGTTATATCAGGGTCTTCATAGCGGACTGCACATCTATCGCTATGATTGGATCGATGAAAAATGTGTACTGTATATCGCTGAGGTGGACAGAAAAGGATCGAATCTCGACTTTGAAGTAGGAGTTGCGAATGATCAGATACTCGGCAAGGAATCTGTGCGGCTCCTCACTGAGAAACGAAATCAGCGCGGTGATAGGAGAGCACTGGTCGCAGTCAATGGAGGATTCGGGGTCTTGGGTGACATGCGAGGCTACGGCGGCGTCCTTGAAAATCTGCACATTCAAAACTACGAGCTGATTACGCAACCAACTGATTCAACATCTTGTTTTGGAGTTACAACAACAGGAGTTTTTTTGATTGATGATGTAAAGATGAAAGCACAAACGAAATTGGGAGATCAAATTCTATCAGTTGGCGCCATTAACCAACGGCGTGAGGATGGACATCAACTCATTCTTTTCACACCACGTATGGGCTATGCAACTCACACAAATCACCGTGGCTTTGAGATTGTCTTGTCTAACCTAAAGTTGCCAGTAACGAGCAACTACCAGAGTAACTTTATGATTCAACAATTTGGTGAAAAAGGGAACAATCCAATCCCCATAAACGGCGGAGTTCTCTCCTTTAGGTCCCGGAAAAATAGACACCTATTCAGTCAACTTACACAGGGACAGATCGGGGAAATCCGAATTTCGCTCGATCCGCCCAAATGGAAGAATGTAAAATATGCCATCGGTGGCCGACTTCGATTGATTAAAAACGGTCAAATACACCCGAAAATCGTTCAACTTCATAATACCGAAAAAATACATATCCCTGGCAAGCGTTCGCCATCACTGGTGTTAAGCTATGAACCCCGAACTGCTCTCGGATTCAATAAGGAAAAATTGATTTTAATCGTTGCTGATGGCCGTCAACCAAATTACAGTACAGGGCTCTCGCTTTATCGGCTAGCTGAAATCCTGCTCAAGCTTGGTGTGAAGGAGGCAATTAACCTCGACGGTGGATCTTCAAGTACTTTTATTGTTGACGGCCAGCTGGTAAACCGCCCATCTGGTCATAAGGAACGTAATGTACTGAATGCAGTTTTTATTACTATGGATATAAAAGATGATCAAAAAAGTGATTAAATTGCAGGTTTGGTTTATTTACTTCATGCTTCTGTTACTTTATATGCTTGCTAACGTAGGCAAAACTGAGGAAATAATTTTAAGTGCCACACAGGATACTTCAATTATTATCCGGCCTAAAGACCAGATGAACCATCAGCTTAAGAATTACAGTGCAGGCGGCGAACCGTCGTTAGCCTGTTCAGAGATTGGAAGCGTGTTTTTTGTAGTTTTCGATACTTTTGAAACCTTTGAGAAACTTAAAATTTTAGATCCTCAACAGATCGTATCCGTAGAAATTAGTCTCTACTGCCTACAATCTGAATCCAAGAAGTCTCAGCAAATTATTGCTCGACGTGTTCTTCTTCCCTGGAAGGAGGGAAAACAAAAATTTTCCTCGGCGGAGAAAAACGATCTCACTTTTAACAGCTGCTTACACCGAAGTTTAACTTGGAATAAACCACCAGCACAAGCGATGTTGAAAGGAATAAATGGCGATCGCCCAAGTGACTACAACGGATCTGAGGATATTGCTCATCGTATTGACGCACTGACAAAAGTTAAGGGACTAGAAAAAAGATACATCTGGAAAGGGGATTTCATTACATCAGCATTTCGATTTTGGCTGATAAATCCTGATTACAATTATGGTCACCTGTTCGCATTTCGGGATGGATCAAAGACAGTAAAATTCGCCTCGAAAGAACATCCTAATCCAAAATTCCATCCAACACTCAAAATTCTTTATAGAAAGAATTAGGATAGAAGTATGCGTGATTGGAATAGCCTGCGTCAATTGTTTCCAGTTACTGAAAATTATATTTACTTGAACCACGCGGGTGTTTCACCATTATCAACACACACCCGATCAGCAATGGAAACCTTCTTAAAAGAGACAACGGAGAACGGTTACGCCAATTCTCAAATGTGGGCTGAAACTATAGAGTCCTGTCGTCAGTCTGCAGCAAAACTTATCAATGCCGATCCCGATGAGATTGCCTTTGTCAAGAACACCACACAAGGTATTATCCTGACAGCTAATGGTATCAACTGGAAAGCAGGGGATAATGTCATCACAACAAATGTCGAATTTCCATCAAACATATATCCGTGGTGGAATTTAGAACGATACGGGGTTGAAACTCGACTAGCACAAGAAGTCAATAAACGCATTTCAGTTGAGGATATTGTAGCTAAAATCGATTCGCGCACACGGATTATTACAATCAGCCATGTTGAGTTTGCATCAGGTTACCGAAACGATATTGCTACTATCGGGAAAATATGCCGAGACAGGGAAATTCTGTTTTTTGTAGATGCAATTCAAACACTCGGGGCTTTTGAAGTCGACGTAAAAAAGCAGCACATTGACTTTCTCTCAGCCGACGGACACAAGTGGCTACTCGGTCCAGAGGGTGCGGCTATATACTACTGTTCGAAAAATAAACTCAATCAACTAACCAACACCAATATCGGTTGGGCCAGTGTGGTTGATGAATTATTTTTTTCGGAATACAATCTAACACAGAAACCCACTGCTAGACGCTTCGAAGAAGGATCCTACAACACAGTTGGCCTGTTCGGTTTGAAGGCCGCAATTGGGTTGCTATTGGAAATTGGCATTCTGCATATTGAACGCCGGATTCTTGATCTTACACAATACTTAATTAAGAACTTAAGCAATCAGGGTTATGAAATTCTAAGTCCTGTAGAAAATGAATCTGAGCGTTCAGGAATTGTAATTTTTCGAAGTAATAAATTGTCACCAAGCATGCTGTTTGAGTTATTCCAAGAATCAGATATCTCCTGTGCCACACGAGGGGGAGGAATTCGGTTATCACCACACTTCTATAATTCAAAAACAGAGATTGATACGGTCACTGATATTCTTTCTTCAGTTGCCAATTAACTATATTTTCATATCAAGCGAGACAAGAATCACAACCTGGCTACCTAGCTGTTGTCTGATTCCTCCCTCAAGAACCTCGCCCACATAACTAGAAATGACGATTCTATCAGATAGTACCTTTGGTTTGGCAAAATGAGGTAGCCCATCAGCCCTTTCAATGTAATCTCCAGGATACTTCTTAAATCCTTCGTCTTTGTCAAGGAATTGCTTAATTTTAAATGCGCATTTAGCTGTCTCCGAAAGTATTGATTTGGATGGTGAGGCAGAGAAGTTGTGGTTGCTATTCACTCGAATTTCGATTCTTTTAACTTGATCAATCTCCTCTCGAAGACTAACGAGATATTCCGTCACACTAGACAGTTGTGCCTTGAATTCGTCGGTCAAGTTGGAACTCCCTGTGACAAATAGTTTCTTGCTGTCAATACTATTAAACGTAATTCGAAATTGACCTAACCCCGATCCGAGATGAGGCAAATTTATACTATTGAGTTTTTTCTCAAATATCACGTTTGGCTTAGCTTCGGCGTATTCTTCAAGATTCTTAATCATCTGTCGACGAGATTCTAGTTTTCTCTTTTTATCCAGGTGCAAATTAAATTTTTGATTAGGTTGCCACATGGAGACAACGCTTTGTAAAGTAAAAGGGTCACGCTGTATCTGATCGAAAAATACCGTTAATAGCAACATGATAAAACACATATAAATGGCAATTAAGCCGTTTAAGCTGATGACCCAACCCACTTCGTCATTTCCCTCTAGTTCTTCCATTAAATTTAAGGCCATCGCTTGTTCTCTATCATTAAAATTCATTTTTCACATCAATCGAAACGAGGATAACAACACGACGATTTTTGCGTTGCATATCCTGTTTTTCAAGATCCCGTCTCATTTGATAGACCTTTAATTCTGCATCCTCTGTTTTCAACAAATAGGTCACTGGTTCATTTCGACCAATTGGCCCACGGTCTATGAGTATCCACACCTTCCCAGGTCGAATTGTCATTAGATTACTGATTTTATCCAACCTGATCTCTTTCCTCTCAAACGCACTTTCAATTTTCCCAATGCTTTCTGGTTTCTCTTGATCGATATTTTGGCTGTCTTTATTTTGAGACGATAAGTCATATTCCAAATCATGTATAGCTCCCACAATAGCTTTATTAAAACTAAAGATATAGCGGATATTCTCATCAACAAAAGGATACTGATCCGCATAGCCGGAAACAACGGTTTTTTTGCCAATCTCTGGTGGAAATCCCCATTCTTCCAGAACATGCTTGACATCGACAGCACGAATTATATCGAGCTCCCACTTAGAAGAATAGGCCCCTGCCGAATCACTGCCGAGGTCGCTGGAACTATGAACTTGAATCTCGATCCTTTTGATCCGTTCAACCTGCCTCCTGCGGAACTCTTCCTGAGTTTGTTTAGTTCGATCTGGATCAGGCACGGTAAGGTGTTTAGCAAAACTAAATAACTGTTTCTCGAATCCCTCCATTACCTTAGAACTACCACGTTTAAATAGTTCTTTACCACCATCTTCATTAAATGTAACCTGAAGCTGACCTAAATCTGATCCCAAATATGGAAGATTAATATCACTCAGTCTTTTATTAAAAATAACGTTCCTATTACCATCGGCGAATCCTTCAAGATTATGAAGCATAGCACGAAGTGCCCTAATGCTTTCTTTGGTGTCCTGGGTGCTTTCACTCGAATCCTGCAGTATTGAATCAGTATCCAGCAGACCAAATGGATCTCGCTGTACCTGATCGGAAAGCAAAGCTAACCACATAAAGAAAAAGCAACAGCAGATGGAGATTACACCACTTAGATTGATGGACCAATCCCAATTGTCATCGACCTCCGATTTTTCTATCAACTCCAACGCCATGGACTACACCTTAAATGGTAACGAAAACACTATTACTTAAATGCGAGGAAAGCTTGAAGTTTGTCACGGACAATTTCGGTCGGTGTTTCGTGAATGAGAAGCGTAATACCTTCCATAATGATATTCATTAAAACAACACGTTGTGCTGCACGGGTTTCAATTTTAATTGCCACAGGTGTAAAAAGAAAGTTACTGAGGAGAACTCCATAAAAGATGCTCAACAATGCTGTTCCCATACCAGTACCCAGTGAAGTCATCAACTCCGCGTCATCACTATCCAAACTCCGCATCATCATAACGAGTCCTAACAGTGTACCAAGCACACCAAAAGCAGGAGCAATCTTGGCCATGTTACGAATTACTTTGGCCTCCGCCATATCATTATGAAGGGTATTTTTGATACGTTCGGTCATGACACGCCGAACTTCATCAGCAGGATGCTTGTTGACAACCATTCGCAATCCGTCACTTAGAAACGCTTCGCCAATTTCATCCGCTCCATCAGGATTAACCTGGCTGTCTTCTTCTATTTTACCCGTCGAAAGTGTCTCAATCTCCTGAATATAGTCTTCTAATGAAATCTCATTTCGAGTCAGCGCTTTCACATAACTTCCGAAAGCACCCGAAATCTTATTGTGGGGATAAGCAATGAAAGTGGTGCACACAATACCACCAAGAACAATTAGAAGCGCTTTCGGGTCAAAAAACCAGACGAACCTACCAAATTGGAAGCCAATTGACCATAGTATCGCAATACCTAACAGTAGAAAGCCAACAACAATTCCAATGACAGTCGATTTCATGAGTGGGCTCTTCTTCCTTATGAGGATTTTAAACGGAATACACCCGAATAAATTTTAAATTATTTAAAATAACTAGAAGATTTCATACGATCAACATAACGTTTAATTCGTGATAAAAGATGCATTTATTTAAGATCTATCAACACATCATCTGTACATCCCTATTAAGAACTATTTATACTTTAAATTCCCTAATTTTATTCTTAATGTCCCAATTGAAACAGATCGACACCCAAGAAGATGCAATCTCTGATTTTTCACTTAAGCAATAAAACGAATCTATCACACTACTCACACATACCGATTATGAATCTGACCAAATTTATAAAAACAGCTATGAAACACAGTTAATTTTGACGAACAATGTCAACCCACATTATTATATTAGATATAAATTCAAAATTAGTGAGAGTAACAACGATTATGCAGAAAGAAATCTCTGATGCCCATCCTGGTCTGTTAAGAGACCTCAACTTTAATCCAGTAGTCAATAAGAACCCCAAAGCACTTAACCGCAAGCAAATCCAATGCTACAACAATAAAGGGTATATTTTTCCGATCGAGGTGTTTTCTGAAACCGAGATTTCAATACATCGTAAATATTTCAATTGGATCATTGAAACGGAAATTCAGAACGAGCGAGGAGGATACTCAATTAACGGTTGGCATTGTCACGATCCTCACATATATGATTTGATAGTCGACAACAGAATCCTTGACTATGTTGGGGATTTGCTGGGTGAAAATATCATATGTTGGGGAACACACTATTTCTGTAAGTTGCCAGGCGACTCCAAACAAATCAGTTTCCACCAAGATGCGTCATATTGGCCTTTGACTCCCAGTAAGACAGTCACAGTATGGCTCGCCATTGATGATACAGATATTGAAAATTCAGCCATGAAGCTTATTCCAAAATCACATTTGTATGGACAGATCAACTACCAACACAGCACACCAGAGGAGCAAAATGTGTTAAACCAAACTGTTGATTCACCAGAAAATTATGGCGGGTCCCCAGTCTATGTTGAATTGAAATCGGGTCAAATTTCGCTACATTCCGATTTGATATTGCACGGATCTGATCCCAATCTGTCCAACCGCAGACGGTGCGGATTGACCATGCGCTTTGCTCCCCCAGAGGTTAAGACCTATCATGGTTGGAACCGAAACGCTGTCATCTGCCGAGGCACTGATTCCACTAATCATTGGATTAACAATCCACGCCCAAGCAAAAGCGAGTAAATTGATAGTGATACGGAAGATCCAGATCATCCTAGGAATGATCAAATTCGGGCATACAATCTTTGCGTTGCCTTTTGCAGTGATGAGCACGTTTTTAGCCTCTAAAGGAATTCCCAAGCTGGACAAAATCAGCTGGATTATAGTGGCGATGGTAGGCGCTCGAAGTTGTGCCATGTCCTTCAATCGAATTGCTGATGCAGAGATCGATGCTGGCAATCCAAGAACTGCCATGCGTGCAATCCCAAGCGGCAACCTCAAAAAGTGGGAGGCTTGGATATTCACTATTATTTCAGCTAACCTACTTGTCCTAGCAGCTTTTAAGCTAAATCCACTCGCGTTTGCCTTGTCACCGCTGGCACTAATCGTTATCATGCTTTATTCATACACCAAACGTTTCACTTCGCTTGCACATTTGTGGCTTGGCCTATCGCTGGCAATTTCACCAATCGGTGCTTGGATCGCAATTACAGGGCAGTTTGAAATCTTGCCGATCTTGCTTGGTTTAGCGGTGATGTTTTGGACTGCAGGATTTGACATCATATATGCCTGTCAGGATTTCGAATTTGATCGTCGAAAAGGGTTACATTCGATTCCCGTCAAACTTGGAATTCGGATGTCTTTATGGATTTCATCTGGCATGCATACACTTACTGTCTACATCCTAATCAGCATCGGTGTAATAGGTGAGCTTGGATTAATCTACCTAACTGGCGTTGGCATCGTGATGACAATTTTGATTTACGAACACGTAATTGTCAAACCAGACGATCTATCGCGTGTAAATCTTGCATTCTTCACCTTAAATGGAATGGTCAGTTTAATCCTAATGGTTTTGTCAATTATGGACTTATTAATTTAGGTTATTCTACCAATTTTACTGGATCAGGTACGAAGGCGATTGATGTCTGAATTGGGTAGGAGCAATAGCATCCAGCACTACTCTCTGGCGACAGGACAATCCCACCAGCTGAAATCGTGCCTAGTGAGCATCCAGGACGTATACCGGTCCATTTATGGCGTTTGTTTTGCTCAAGATCCCACATGCCATGATAACTATCCCGGTAAAACAAAGCCGTTGCAGAGGCTGACATGGTGTTACATCCACCTCGGTCTGGCATTGATTTCAGCAAATTCTCCCCTGTTGTCAGATCAAACACCTTTGGTTCAGCATATACTTTATCACCAATAATGAGCGGATGATACATAGCTCCACCGTGATGATCTCGTCCCCAACCGTATTCTTGATCCCAGATTTGCTCTCCACTCTTAGCATCAAAGGCAGATAGATGGTATTTACTTGACGTAATGAGACTAATCAGCACTTCGTCAGCGTAACTAAGGAAAAAAACCCAGCTATCTTCTTTGAAAACATAAGGTCTTTCCCAAATCTTCCTGCCTGTTTTAGCATCAAGCGCGACCATAATACGCCCTTCAATTAATTCGTGGCCAAAACGTCCTGAACCAAGTATAGCCAGCTGGGGTTACGACTCTCAATGAAATATACGCGTCCACCACCAATTGTAATTGTGGAATTAATAATTCTAGATCCACTAGCATAACGCCAAATTTCGTTGCCTTCTACCGGATCAATGGCAAATAGATTCTCGCTGACAACTTTTTGTGATTCTTCATTGTTCTTGTCATACCATTCGCCGTCAGCTCCGACATAGATTCCACCCTTTTTAACTGAACTGCCGAAAAGCTGGTTCTCGGCGTAGGCAACATATCCCCATTCATAATCTGGAGTAACCTGATTAAAGAGGCCAACAATTTCCCCACTATTTCCATCTATTTTCCAACACTTATCTTTGACAGCAACATAAAGCTGATCCCCATCCGCAACCATGTTACCACTATCACGCGGGATGTTGGCACGACGCATATCCGGCACATCGATTGCCCATAAGATCGTACCGTTATAAGCATCTAAACCAAATAAGCGTCGATCCCCTTGAATATAAAGTCGCCCGTTGACAGCTAGCGGAGCCGGCACACGAGTGCCTCGATCAACCATTGTACGTGGACCAGGCTGACCAAACCAGAGAACCCTCATAGGGTCGCGGGGATGTTGATCCTGGCTGCAAGTTGTGTTGGCCGGATCCCCATATTGGTGGCTCCATGCTCCACTTCCCGACAGCTTACCCCGTCGGATAACCTGCCAGCTTTTTAACTTTGATGGTGATATCTTAAGGCCATCAGTCTTCTGAGGTAATTCAACAGCTTCCCTAATATATGCGATCCCTCCAGCGGGCCTGAGAAGACGGAGAATCTCCTCAATTGGCGCATTCCTTTCTTCCGCAACAATCAAGTTGGCAAAATAATCAACATATGGCAACTTTTCGAACGACGCGCGGTGTACGCTCGCCCGAACGCCATAGACACCAGCACCATCCAGGGTTTTACGTGCTTGATCAATATCCTTTAGATCCGGATCTACACAGATAATCTGTAAATCGGTTCGTTTAACGAGTTCAAGTGCCAATCGCCCCTGATCTGTACCTAGAACTAGACCGTAGCCTTGCTTGACCTCACACTCCTCGACAATCTTTTCAGCCATCTTGGCATGTTTATCTTGCTTAGATGACGTGGCAATATTTGCCATTTCAACTTCGGAATAATCGAACGTGGAGTCAAACTCGTAGAGTCGTGAAGATTGGTCACCTACTTCAATGCGATAATGATAAATCTTCTTCGACTCGATATTGTTGAGTGTAATGTTGTGGCTCGTTTTTGGCGTTAGATCAGCAATCTGATGCGTCAATGGCAGATTGTCATCAATGTAGAGAATTGAAGGTGTTTGGACTCCGGTTTGCCAAGAAATAATAGCTGTTTTATTGTTGATTCGACGCAAATGCGGTACGGTAACAAAAGGCAACATCTGTGGAAAAAGTGGACGTTTTGAAGCATAATGTTGAGTAATCTCTGAATCACTTAATGCCCGGTCGTAAATCCGGACTTCATGGACCCAACATCGAGGATAGAAATTCTCAAACGCCCCGATGACATAATTGCCATGTTGAGCATAATTAATTTCACCAACTTGTGCGTCAGAACTATTCTGCAGATGGCCATCAACATAAATCTGTATTGTCTGTCCATCATAAGTTCCAGCAACATGATACCATTTCCCCCACTCCAAACTGTCTCTGACACGCAAATGGGTAAATCCACTACTATCCTTGCCATTCACCCCAAAACTAAAACTGGATTGACGTGTGCCAAGCAACCAACCTCGATCACCTTTCGTTGCCCCAACAATCCCCCCCCCACTCTACAGTTTTCTCAATGTTAATCCAAGCCTCGACCGTTATAGCTTTACGGGGCAAAGATTTCAGGTCTCGATCATAAGGGATAACAATACGATGCTGATCTCGATCAATCAATAGGGCTTCAAGTTGGCCAAATCTACGAGTCGCTATCTCGCCGATAACCCGGGCATGACTTCCACCAACTTGGTCCAGAAGTTCTTGTCCAGCGATCCGGTTAGCCAACCAGTGCGCAACTAATCCTTGATTCGTAGCCTCAGACGAAACCAAACTGGAGATAACACATAAACTAACAATAAACAAAAATTTTCTTATCATATGAAGTAACGCCTTTTATAATTCACTTTTGCTTTTCGTAAGAACCAGTTACCCACCAAAACAATGAATTGTTCCTTTATCAGTGCTCACAACTACACGACCGTTGGAAACGGCGATCTCCAACGCCCGACCGTTGACCCTTGCATTCCAAATCGTCTTACCAGTCTTGGTTGAAACCGCAATGACACTGTCCTGACCACCAGCGAAGAGTATATCCCCAGCGAGGATCAAAGAATAAGGATGACTACAGGCAACTTTCCACGGCTGGCAATCTTGAATCGTTTGATTTATCTTCAAGATTCCATGATTCAAATCTTCCAGCCTTTCTCTCAATTCATGACCTTTTCGCGTACCAATATCCTCACCAAGAGCTAAAAACCCCTTATTGACAACATCGCGTTTCATGGTCAACGCATTACGTTCTTTGATTAAATCAAGATAGTGGTAGCGATCTAAGGCACTAAGTTCGTTATCAGTATGAAGATACGATACTTCCGGAGTAACAATCATCTGATTACCCTTAAACGTAGCAATCTGAGTTTTTGTATTGACTTTGAACGCATTCATCTGTCCAGTGTTACCTGGTCCTGAAATCAGGGTGTTATCTGAAATCAAGGCAAAAGTCCCTCCACTACCACCAAGAGTATGAAGATACTTACCATTGCCCTTCTTAAAAACAAAGGGATTGCCACGGCTGTTTTGCACATAGAGTTGCTCACTTGAAGACAGAAGATAGCCTTGAGGAGAGAAGCCGGACATCTTTTCCTGCCAAATTAAATCTCCGTTTCGAGCACCAACGGCACAAAGGAAAGCATTATTAAAACTAAAAATCCCAGCGCAAAAGTAAGCCACCTCATCGCCGACTAAAATGCCGGATCTAATCGGAGAAATTGAAATCATTCGGCCATTTCCTGGCAAACGATAGCCACCTGGATCAGCTTCATAACGCCAGATCTCCTGACCATTCTCTGCAGAAACACAATATACCAACCCATCGTCTGATCCAACGTACACCTTACCACTATAAATCGTTGGAGCGAATCGTATTGGAGCTTCAGTGAAAAATTTCCATCGCACTTTTCCATCTTCGGCATTCAAACAGTAGACCTGATCATCTGCTGAAGAACCGAAATAAACGGATTTTTCGTCTATAACGACATGGAACGCCCAATCAAAGATCATTTTGGGTTTCAAGTTATCAACCTTATGCCAGCCATCTCGCCTAGCAGGACCAAGCCAAGCCGGTTGCGGAGGAAATTTGGACTGATGAATCCAGACCTGCTTCAACGTCACAAGATCTACATTATCGCTTGTAATCCCAGAGCGGGCAGAATCGTGCCGATAGGTCGGCCATGTGTCGGCAATACCCAACCCACTAGATATAAAAAAAACTATTAAAACCGCTAAATACTTGATTATAAAACACATATTCCTAAACCGATTCTGCAAAACGTGTGTCATTGTTGGATTATACTATCAATCAATGAATTCTCACATCTCGCTTAAGTCTACCCCAAATTGTTGATATCCTGTCTCGACCAGGATTAACAGACCTTGGTCCTTGATACACCAGCATGAACATACCCGCAGCATAGCCTTTGTATTCATGTGCTCCTTTGATTCCTCCCTTTTTTTCGCCAATTCCATGGCCAGTTCGAATAATAAACTTACCGTCTTTACCCGAACCAATGTCAGTCCATTTAGCAACTAAGCCTTCGCTGTTCTCCCCGGTACTGAATTCAACCTGACCATCACCCATTTTATGAGCATCAACTGAACAGGCGTATTCAAATCCATCTGCCTCCAAAATCTTCCAATTTGTTATGCGTTCTTTATAACCAACTCCACCTTTCCGGTTAACTGTAGCAACGAATGTGTAGAGTGCCTGTGGATCTAAGCCGGAAATAATCAAATCGAGATGCCATTTAGGCCCGTCGTTATAGCTCATATTTCCGCCCGCATCAACAATATCATTGAAAACCTTGAAGGCATCACTACCATCGTTGAAAGTCGCGCCGTCTTTTGCCCAGTTGATAGTATTCCCTTGCGATTTATGTTCAACAAACGAAACCATCACACCCGTATCTTTCCCATCTTTGAATTGTAGCAGATTACCTTCTTCAGGAAAAGGATTGCCACGTCCAAGACCAAAGGTTGTGACGTTCTTTTTTAGGAACTGTACCCCTTTTTCATAAATACAATCATTGTAGGCTTGCCAACTTGCTGAACTCACTTCTAAATTTATACCAATACTAATGACCATAAACATAAATAAAACAAAAACTGTAAATCTCATTAGAATTCTCCTTTAACACACAAAGACTCATTTAATAACAAAAAAATGAGTCTTCATTAATCTAAATCTAATATCAATATGTGGATTTCAGTAGACTCCACATTGTTGTCAATTTCCCTTTAGCTTTTACAGAAGTTCCTCGACCATGGAATTCCAGCATAAAAACTCCTCCTGCATAACCTTTATAGGCGTGGGCGCCATCAATTCCCCCATTATCAGAACCAATACTATGACTAGTCCTGATAATGATAGTTCCATCATCTCCAGATTGGATACCAGTCCATCTTGCCACGTAACCAGAACTGTTGTCTCCAATGCTAAATTCGATAGAGTCTTCACTGATCGTGTGAACACCCTTTGAGCTTTCATTTTTGAATGCTTTGGCATCAAGAATTTTCCAGTTTGTAACACGCTCTTTATAACCACCACCCCCATTGCGTTGAACTGTTCCCACAAAAGTATACTGCCCTGCTGAATCCAAGCCCTCAATTTTAAGATCAAGATACCAACCAGGCCCATCGTTGTAGCTCATATTCCCAGTGGCATCCACGAAATCGTTAAAAATGTTGGCTGCATCACTGCCGTTAGCAAATTCAGCCTTGTCCGTAGCAGAATTAATAGAATTCCCAGTGGATTTATGTTCTAGAAAAGTCACCTTGGCACCAGTGTCGCTACCGTTACTCTGATCTAGCAAATTACCAGACTCCGGATGTGGATTTCCTCGACCAATTCCAAATTTTGTTATGTTTTTTGCAATACGTTGACCATCTCTGTATACACAATCATTAAAAGCAACCCAGTTGGCGTTGGCCAAAGAAACCAAAATTGAGAAAATAATTACTGACAAACTGCTTCCTCGCAGTCTTAATAAAAACGATCTTTTGCTAGAAGAATTTGTATTCGGCATGGCACAGCTCCTTGTTGTACGCCAATCAAATTTGGCTGTCAAATAACTCCTAAAATTAACAATATAATACAAAACCTCTCGATAAATATTACGAATACTAACCTTTTTGTTGTCAATTTCTCGACATTAAAACATATAAAGCAAAACACACAAAGAAGAATCAGTTCAAGCTAGTATCATTTTCAACCCTTATCAATTAAAAGTGTACTTTCTTTTAAATTCTGCTATCTTTTGATTTACACGTCAACAACACAATGATTATGGATATTGAAAAAAGATTGGACCAAGCTGTTGCTTTTCATCAAGCAGGGCAACTCTCTAAAGCCGAACGGTTATACCAACAGGTACTCGCAGACAATCCTCGAAATGCGGATGCTCTCCACCTTTTAGGTGTTGTCGCCTATCAAGTCGGCAGGCATGAAATAGCAGTTAATTTAATCACTCACGCCATAGAAATAGACCCACAACAAGTAGAAGCCTATAACAACCTCGGCATTGTATTTAAAGAGCAAAAAAAATCAGAGAAATCGATTCAAACCTACCACAAGGCTATTGAGATCAATCCTGACCACGCAGAAGCACATTACAATTTAGGCAATGCCTATCAGGAACAAGGAAAATCAGAGAAATCGATTCAAGCCTATCATAAAGCTATCAAGATACAGCCTGATTATGCCGAAGTCTATAATAATCTCGGCATTGTATTTAAGGAACAAGGAAAATCAGAGAAATCGATTCAAGCCTATCATAAAGCCATTGAGATCAAACCCAATTATGCCGAAGTCTATAATAATCTTGGCATTGTATTTAAGGAACAAGGAAAATTAGAGAAATCGATTCAAGCCTATCATAAAGCTATTGAGATCAAACCCAATTATGCCGAAGCGTATAACAACCTAGGTAATGCATACCAAGGACAAGGGAAATCAGAGAAATCAATTCAAGCCTATCATAAAGCCATTGAGATCAAACCCAATTATATGCAAGTCTATAACAACATGGGTAACGCCTATCAGGAACAGGGAGAACTGGAACTAGCCATTCAAGCCTATCACAAAGCTATCAAGATACAGCCTACTCATATCGAAGCATATAACAACATGGGTAACGCCTATCAGGAACAGGGAGAACTAAAACCAGCCATTCAAGCCTATCACAAAGCTATCAAGATACAGCCTAGTTCCGCCGAAGCTCATAACAATTTGGGAAATGCTTACCAGGAACAGGGAGAACTAAAACTAGCCATTCAAGCCTATCACAAAGCTATCAAGATACAGCCTAATTTCGCTGAAGCTCATAACAATTTGGGACAAATATTATTGCTATTAGGAAATTTCCATCAAGGTTGGGAAGAGTACGAATGGCGATGGCAATGTCGAAATTCTCCTGCTGGTGAAAGGAATTTCCCGCAGCCCCTTTGGAATGGATCAAACCTGCACGGCAAATCTCTATTAGTTTGGACAGAACAAGGAATCGGCGATGAAATCATGTTTGCTAATCTGCTTGATAGCCTAAAAAAAATCGGCACCAATATCATTGTCGAATGTGAAAAGCGTCTAGTTCCTTTTTTTCAACGATCTTTTCCTGAAATTCAATTTGCACCTCGGGAAAATCCGCCAAATTCACGATTGTTGAATTCTGATATTGATTATCAAATTCCAATCGGTAGTTTAGGCCAATGGCTCAGAACCGATGAAGACAGTTTCAAACAGAATAGGCAGTCCTATCTAACAACCTGTGCTGAAAAGTCTGAACAGATTCAAAAAAGGTACCAATCACTAGCTGATGACAACATACTGGTTGGCATCTCATGGAAAAGTATTGGCATCAAACAAAGACAAACATTATCCAAAAGTACGGCGTTGAAAGATTGGACATCTATTCTTTCGCAACGGGATTGTCACTTCATCAATTTACAGTACGGAGATACTGAGCCGGAATTAGAACAATTTCAAGCGGTAACCGGCCTAAGAATTTATCACGATCAAGAGATAGACCCGTTACAGAATTTAGATGATTTCGCTGCGCAGGTTTCAGCTTTAGATCTCGTTATATCTACATCTAATACAACGGCACATATAGCTGGTGCTTTAGGTAAAAGAGTTTGGACTTTATTACCATACATGCCAGATTGGCGATGGATGTTAAACAGAAATGACACGCTGTGGTATCCCTGTATGAGGCTGTTTAGACAACACACAATTGGAGATTGGAACGATGTCTTTCAACGGGTTGGTCTAGCACTGGAACAATACGTAATGAATGACAAAACAGATCCAAAGCTATAATAAGAAAACCCGTGTTAAAACTGATCTTCTCCCATGTTCTACGAATAATTTTTGTCACCGAAATAGGTAATGTCATCGAATTCATTCGGCAATGGCGACTAATCTTTCACGGCTAGTTGTTCAGCATGCGCCACTACTTTCCTGATGGTAGCCACAACCCGTTCAGCAGCACCTTCAACGGGATTACTAAAAACTGGCAGGAATATTAATCGTGAGCACACTTCTTCTGTAATGGGAAAGTCGCCCGCCTGATAACCTTGATAGTCGCCACCCATCTCAGGAGTACATAGTGGTCCACGCCCCTTAGTAAAAATATCAAAACCATCAGCAAAAAGTGGTAACTGGTGAAGTAAAGGATACCCGTTGCTTCGGGCACGAAGCCCCTCTTCCTGAAGGGCCTCAATAAATTTCTCTTTTGATAATCCACTAACCTCTTCCACCACATAATGAATTGGGAAACCGTAGAATCCAGCTGGCTCAGCCCCTTCATAGATGCTGACAGGTTTTACTCCCGGCACATCCGCAAGTCCCAACTCAACTGTCCGGATATAGTCACGGCGCCTCTTATTCAGTTCATCCAGTTTTTGTAATTGTACAGCAGCAATTCCAACACCAAGTGGATGCGCTCGAAGTTTTATCCCTAGCCCCAGCGGTTGAAGATGCTTATACTTTTCAGTAATTAGATCAAGACCTGCAACTCGATTTACCTGCCCAATTAAACACGCCCGTTCAAAAATGTCAACATCGTTTGTCACCACAACTCCGCCTTCTCCTCCACTGACAGGTTTACTACCCTGTAGGCTCCAAGCACCAACATGTCCAATTGTCCCACACAATCGACCTTTGTAAGTTGCGCCATGGGCGTGAGAACAATCCTCAATAATGGGGACACCGGTTTCTTGACTTAGTTTCATCAAAGCGTCCATATTGCATACATTGCCCCAAAGATGGACGACGACGATTGCTTTAGTACGATCCGTGATACGACGATATACATCCTCCGGATCAATCATCAACGTATCCGGATCAATCTCGCAAAACACCGGTCTCGCCATCAAAATGAGCGCTGGTGATATGGAGCAAATCCATGTATAAGTGGGAACAATGACCTCATCTCCCGGACCTACGCCAAGACCAAACATTGCACTATGTAGAGCGGACGTTCCATTAATTACTGTAATGGCGAAACGCGAATCGAAGCGCTTGCGCCACGTCTCCTCAAATTCACGAACTGTTGATGTTCCGCCAGATAGTTCATTTCGCAATGTCATATCGTAGGCAATTTGTGCTTCTTCCTCGGTAACTTGTTGCCACTGATCCAGTTCCCCTTCTGAACCACCAGTTTGAACAAAGACAGGGGCGCCTCCAAGCGCTACAGGTATATCTTGTTTAGGTTGATCCATGCTCGGACTCCTTAGTGTGCTAAAATCATAAAACTTATTCGAACGCCATACCTAATTTTTTGCAGTTCTTTGGATTCATGTTCATTTCTTCGCATAGCAAAACGTCCTGCACTCAGCCATTGCCAATTTCAGCGATACGACCAACACATATATTTCCAAATTCCATTGGGAGACCTACTCCTCGTAGTTCATGGCAAATCACCAATTCTATACCCATACTTAGAAGCACCAAACGCAATTTTCATCCACACGCGCCCTTCAGGAACAGGATCGTCTTCATGACCCTGTAGAATTGGGTTTCTGGGTTCAACTAAGGTTAATTTAATGATTCTATCATAGTATGACGGTTGCGAATCACATTATTTACATCATCTAGATCTAGAACTAATTATAATGTCATCATTACCATCGGAATGTGATAGAATGATAACCTAAAAAAGATGCGTAACCTGCAAATCAAAGATTGTAGAGATCAACCGATTTCTTCTGGTAAGCCAGAGTTGAAAACTGGTAGCGAACACAGGATCAATCAAAATTGAAAATCACCAATATTGAACCGATTATTGTCAGTGTCCCTTATAAACACCGAGAAACAAGCACTCGGGTGCAACGGGATGGCGTTACGGCTGTACTAATCAAAATTACTACTGATACTGACATTGTTGGTTGGGGTGAGAGTTGTCCTGGTCCGAATGTGGAGAGCATCTACCAGATTATCGTGTCCACTATTCCGATTTTCACCGGACGAAACCCATTCGACCGAGAAGCAATAGCGCATGATTTTTTTGCTACTGCCCACTGGTTTCACCGTGAAATGTCGGGGAATTTTGCTTTCGCTGGCATTGACATGGCTTTATGGGACATCTTTGGTAAGGCCTGCCAACAACCAATCTACAACCTGTTTGGTGGTCTCTATCGGCAATCGGTAAATTACTTCTACTATTTGGCTTATGGTGATGCCAATTCAGTTGCCTCTCAAGCCAAGCGCGGTTTAAAAATGGGTTACACTGTCTTCTACATCAAAGTTGGTCTTGATTTCGAAGCAGAAATGCCGATGATCGCCACCCTACGGGAAACAATTGGCCCAAACTGCAAAATCCGGATTGACACCAATGGAGCCTGGTCTGTTAATCAGGCAGTCCGCTACCTAAACCAATTCGATCGTTACCAGATAGATTTTGCCGAACAACCAGTTTGGCCCGACCCAATTCGCAATATGGTCGAAGTGCGAAACCGAACGTCTGTTGCCCTAGCAGCCAATGAAGGCTTATGGCGGGTGAGTGATGTCTATGAAATTATTCGTCAACGCGCGGCTGATGTTCTATGTTTTAGCAGCAACTGGGTAGGAACACTGACCCAGTTTCATCGCTTGAGTCATATAGCACACATGGAAGGACTAAGTGTCTGTCGTCACACGCACGGTGAATTGGGATTGATGGCGGCTGCTTCCCATCAGGTCTGTCTTTCCCTGCCAAATCTGGTGGATGGCAACCAGCAGACTGCTGAGATGATGCAGGATGACATCCTAACTGAGCCGCTTCCTATCGCTAGCCGTTCTGACTGGGAAGCGCCAAAAGGTGTCGGTCTGTGTGTCTCCGTCGATGAGAAAAAAGTAAAGAAATATCATCACCTGTACGAAAAACAGGGTCAGTTTCTGCCGTATCAACCTTCCATGTTTATCACTGACCCCAAGTCGGAGGTTAAAAGCTAAATTTTCCCCGTTTGCAATTTCTATATAGAATCGAAATGGAAACACCAAATCAACTCAGGAAATTCAGGGATTAAGACGATTCTGATAAGCCCAACTCTGCATGTTGGCAGAACATTAGGAAGAACGGTTAAAATTCCTTAGTTGTCGGTTAACGCAACAATCTTAGCAATTTCTGAGGCAGTGAGGGGTTGTCATGGACACACCAAGAATTGATAATCGAGATTGGTCAACTTTAACACTTGGGGAGAGGATTCGCCAGATTGAACTGGACGGCTACCTGGTATGGCCCACCTTACTGTCCGCTGAACTGGTCGTTCAACTTAGATCAGAAACAGCAAAATTGGAAACACATCCTGTCGATTACAGCATCCACCAACAAGCCTGCCCTAACATCCAGTTTTTCGGTGGTGAAATCACCAAACTGATTGCTTATTCCAAAATCCTAACTTTCCTGAGTCAGCTATTTGGCGATCAAATTATTTTTATGTCCTATGGATACGCACGTTCCGAACCGGGACATCCGGGTATTAGTTTACACACCGATGGGCAACCGTATGGATCTCAAATCTTCGGCTATGAAGGAAGTGTTCCTTTTATGGTTCGGGTGCTTTACTATCTTGAAGATCTGACACCGGAAGTTTCACCATTCCGAGTAATTCCCAGATCCCACCTTTCTATGCATGCCGATGCCAATCCCTATAAACGTTACGAATCTCATCCAGAGGAAGTGATGGTTCCTGCCCCTGCCGGATCAGCTATACTAATTAATCATCGGATTTTTCATGGGAATTATCCCAACATAGGAGATTATGCCCGCCAAATGCTGGCTATTGCCTATCGTCCAGCTTGGGCTGGGCCGATTCAGGAAGTTGAAACCTGGAATGTGGAAGACCTGAATCAACTACCAGATATAGTTCGTCCCCTGTTCGCTAACCGAAATACAAGGCATTGGGATTTCCATGGAGGCAACAAGCCTCCGAATATGATTGATCAGGCACCAGGAATCAACCCTAGCCGATGGGAAAAAGTATCGCAATCGTAATTACTACTGAGAATGCTTGATATTTATCCAACATCATTGCCACTCAAAAAAGTCGTATTAAATAAGGAGGATCTGTAGATGCAAGGTGTCTTATCCGTTGGTGTTATCGGCACAGGCGGGATAGCTCAATCGCATATCAATGCTATTAAAGATCTGGAGAATATCCGACTGGTGGCCGTGATGGACATTGATCCCAAGCGGGCAGAGGAAACCGCTGTCAAATACGGAGCCGAGGCTTATAACCAATTAGAAGATCTATTAACCAACCCTGACATTCAAGCAGTGCACGTGTGTACACCTCACAGCTTTCATGCTAATCAGGTTGTATCGGCAGCAGAAGCAGACAAACACGTGATGGTCGAAAAACCAATGGCCTTGACCGTAGCGGATTGTGACCGGATGATAGATGCCTGTGACAGATCGAACAAGATCCTGATGGCGGGACAAGTGATGCGGCATTATCCAGTGAATCTAAGAATCCGCCAACTCATCGCCGATGGCACTATCGGGAGAGTGGGGCATCTAATGCGTCGGCGATTCAGCTATTTCGATCCCAGTCAGCGAGGAAACAATTATCAGAAATGGTATCTCGATCTAGAGATTGGCGGAGTATGTGTTCTCTATTGCTTTGGACCACATGAATATGACATTCTACCTTGGTACCTGGATTCTCCGGTGGTAGAAGTATACGCAACAGGAACAGAGAGTACAAAACTATACCAAGGACAAAAGGATTCTTATACTACAATAATGACCCATCAGAATGGTGCAGTCAGCGTTCTTTCACAATCAGTAGTTTGCCATACTGGTGCGCATGATCAATATATTATCGGTAGTCAGGGATCAATCATGTCAACCAGTCAGAAATTGATTTTGAATGGCAAGGAAGTGTTGGTAGAAGGAAGTGCGTCCGATGGAATGAAGGAGCAAATTAGAGAATTCGCCAATTGCTGCCTGACAAACCAGAAACCTGATGCCAACGGTCGATCCGTCAGGCACACGATGGCCGTGATTGAAGCAGCTAAGTGCAGCGCCGAAAGAAAAGAACCTGTACAGATGTCCGAATTTGAACCCGCTAACAGGTGACTTTTACACATACTTAGTCTTGATCAATCAGCATGTTTGGATCATCGGACATCCATTTTCAATAGCCAAGTTCGTTAATTGATCAGTATAATCCAGTGAACGCAAGGGTAGAATTTCTAATGTGTGGAAAAGAGACGAAAAGCGTCTGAGGGAGACGGAAATTGTGAAAAGAAACCTAGCTTTGATCTGCAGTTTCTTGGTTGTGATAACTTGCTTCTCGATACTAAGTTGTGGAAAGGATAAACCTGAAGCGCAAAAAGCAACAACTGATACGGCTTCTCTTCCTAAGACAAAAATTGGGATAGACGGAGCCAAGATGGTACTGATACCAGCTGGCCAGTTCCAAATGGGGTCAGAGGACGGGGAAGACGATGAAAGACCAATTCATCAGGTTGACCTTGATGCTTTTTACATCGACGCAAATGAGGTTACTGTCGGACAATACAGGAAATTTGTTAGTGCAACTGGTCACACTGCACCCAATTGGAACCAGGTTTCACAATCAGCTCGAACCGATAATCATCCAATAATAGGGATAACTTGGGACGATGCGATGGCATACGCTATCTGGGCAAGTAAGCGTTTGCCAACCGAAGCAGAATGGGAATATGCCGCGCGGGGTGGCGTCCCTGACCGCAAATACCCGTGGGGTAACCGGGAAAACCCATCCATGGCCACTTACGGTGTGGCTGTACCTACACCCATCGGCTCACATCAGCCAAATAGCTATGGTTTATATGATCTAGCTGGTAATGCCTACGAGTGGTGCCTGGACGAATACGAAAAGAATTACTATCAATCCAGTCCAAAACGGAATCCGCTTTGTGGACGAAATATGCAGGAATTTAACGAGACTTTTAGAACGGATCGAAAGAAATTGAAGGGGCTACGCGTGTTACGTGGTGGTTCATGGACAAGTTCTGCCGAACTAATCCGCGTCACTTCGCGCAGTCGGTTCGAACCGACTGCAGCACTGCATGACTTCGGGTTTCGGTGTGCGGAATCCGTAAAACCGCTTGACCAAGTCAACTGGAATGCGAACCGCTGATCTTTTTAACTACCGATTTAAGATTTGAATTGTTGAGAAAGTATAGATTAACGCCCTTTATTTTACCATTCTATAGCATATTCTCATTTGATGTTCCTAATTATCTGAAAAGAGAAGAACCAATCCATGATTAGAAACAATCTCCTAATTTGATGAATCCCAGATTGCATTAACAATAAGGAGAGATAGGCATTAATATAGCCGTTTAGTTACAGCTGGTTGATATGCGAATGTGGAAAAATGGAACTAAGTGAAGAGGATATTTGGTATTTTCGGTATAACGGTTTTTATCGACTGCCTGAACTATTAGCAGGCGATTTAATTGATCGGCTCAACGACGTCACGGATATGCAGATTTCCGGATTAGTCGAACCTATTATCTGGGAATCCACAAAATCACGGACACCAACTGACATTCGTCGTTTATCTAAAATAGTTGAGCGTAATGCGGCCTATCTAGAAGCCGCATCATATCCGATTGTACTGGACGCCCTACAGGGAATACTGGGACCGAATATTGAACTTTTGACAAACAAACACAATCACTTGATGGTTAGACCCGCCGGATCATTTCCCGTACCTTGGCATAGCGGTGAGGAACCGTATGATCATCTATTGATTACGGTAATTATTTACCTGGAGGAATCTACTCTCGATAACGGCTGTATCCGTCTTGTTCCAGGAAGTCACATGCGACCGTTTAACCGTACCCGACGTCCCAAGCAGGATAGTTTCCACGAATCTGACCTTTACTATCGTTCAGTGCCAATGCCCATGCCGAAAGGTGGAGTACTCTTATTTAATGATTCCTGTTTTCATGGCTCGGATAAAAACAGGAATCACCAGTCCCGCCGAAGTATGACCCTTGGATATCAGGCTCACAATGTCCATAATGTAATAAAGGAGGATCCTGAAAAAATTCTGCTTCGAGGTGAAAAAACTTATATTGGACACCCTCATCCATTTCCTTATTAAACCTGAACCAAACAGCTTGGAATTGCGTCTGAATATATGTTATAAAATAAAATTGGTAATAGATAGTGGATAAGGGTTAAAGAGGTTCGATGAAACGAGTACTATTGAAATATACTTTGATTTTGACAGTTGGTTTTTTTCTGTTCATAGCCCAACAGTCAGTAGCAGACAACTGGCCAACTTGGCGTGGTCCTCATGCCAATGGTGTCTGCGATGAGTCGAATATCGCGAATACTTGGAGCAAGACAAAAAATGTGCGATGGCGGCTGGAATTGCCTGGACAGGCGGGATCTACCCCCGTCATATGGGAAGACAAAATTTTCCTAACCACTGTTGGTAATAACAATGAAGATCTGCTGTTGATGTGCATTGGTACCGATGGTACAGCAAGGTGGAAAAAGAAACTGGGGACTGGTAACCGTGATGTCAGGCGTGGTGAAGGGAATTCGGCTTCACCGTCACCCTGTACGGATGGTCAACACGTCTGGGCATATTTCAGTACTGGTGACATTGGTTGTTATGATTTTGATGGCAATCAGATTTGGAAAGGAAACCTGGAGAAATGGTATGGTGAGTTTAACATGTACTTTGTCATGGCATCTTCACCGATTGTAGACGGTAATAGGCTGTATCTACAGTTAATTCACAGCAACATCCGTAACAAAGATGACAAGACAGCTGGGTTAGTTCTAGCATTAGATAAACTATCGGGCAAAGAAATCTGGGCACATGAACGCCAGAGCGATGCGCATTCTGAGTGTGAACACTCCTACGCTTCTCCATTTCTGTACCGTGATAACGAGCAGGAATTTCTACTTTCGCATGGTGCGGACTATATCAGTGCCCATAGCCTGAGTGACGGCAGTGAAATTTGGAGGTGCGGCGGACTCAATCTTAAAGACCGTTATAATCCCTCCTTGCGGTTCGTTGCTTCACCAGCCGCTGTTCCTGGATTGATCGTTGTCCCTTCCGCTAAGAACGGCCCCGTATTAGGCCTAAACCCCAATGCTAAAGGGAACATCACCGACACAGATGAAGGCCACATTTGGCGTCGCGATGACAATACGCCTGACGTACCTTCGCCGCTGATCCACGATGGTTTAGTCTACCTTTGCCGCGAAAATGGTGTTTTGATCTGTATCGATGCCCAAACAGGCGAGGAAATTTACCAGCAAAGAACCCACAATAATCGACATCGTGCCTCCCCAGTTTATGCAGACGGGAAAGTCTACTTGACCTCAAGAGACGGCTTAGTTACTGTGGTTAAAGCTGGACGGAAGTTTGAGATCCTCGCACAAAATGACATTAATGAAACCATCGCTTCCTCTCCCGCTATCTCGAACGGCGCCATATATCTTCGTAGTTATCAAGCTCTTTACTCAATCAGAAATTCGCAGTGATGGAGAAATTTATGAAATTTAAAATGTTGCGTTGGGCATTTTGTCTCTTGTTCGCTTCTACAAACTTCGGCTCTGCTGACAATTGGCCCCATTGGAGGGGACCAAGTCAAAATGGCACATCTTCGGAAGAAAACTTGATTTCTGAATGGTCGAAAGATGGAAAGAACTTACTTTGGGAAGCAAACTTTGTAAGTCGCTCCACACCCGTTGTCATCAGCAACCATGTGTATGTTCTTGGTCGAACAGGAAAAGATATCACCGAGCAAGAACACATCGCTTGTTTCCACGTCCAAACCGGCGAAAAAGTATGGGAACACAAATTCAATGTCTTCCACACTACCATTCCTTTTAATCGCGTTGGCTGGGCAAGTCCTGCTGGCGATCCTGAAACCGGGAATATTTACGTCCATGGTGTGCAGGGAATGTTTTACTGCTTTAATGCTGAAGGGGAAATCTTGTGGTCTCATTCGTTGACGGAAGAATTCGGACGGATTTCAGGTTATGGGGGCCGGACACATACACCATTCATTGATGGCAATCTGGTCATTATTAGTTACTTGAACGCGAGTTGGGGAGGTCAAGCTGCAACCCGGCATCGCTATTTCGCTTTCGATAAGAATACCGGGAATGTGGTTTGGGTTGCCACTCCAAGTGGGCCACCCAAGGATACAACCTACTCTGTGCCTGTGGCTGCAACTATCCATGGTCGACGGTTACTGGTGGCAGGCAATGCAGACGGATCTATCTATGCTATGGACATGCAAACGGGCAAGAAAGTCTGGGGATTTAAGCTGAGCAAGCGAGGAATTAATGTCTCGGTTGTAGCAGATGGACATCTGATTTATGCTGCCCACAGCGAGGAAAATCTTGACAACACTTCCATGGGACGCGTAGTTTGCATTGATGGGCGAGGAACAGGTGATGTCACCAGGACCCATGAAGTTTGGAGACTTGACGGTTGTCAAGTTGGTTATACTTCACCAGCCCTACACCAAAAACAAATCTACCTAGTGGATAATTCAGCCAACATTCATTGCCTCGATGCCAAAACTGGAGAGGAACAATGGATACAGAATATCGGCACAGTGGGAAAAGGTTCACCCGTTTGGGCTGACGGGAAGATTTATATACCGGAGGTCAATGGCCATTTCCACATCTTAAAAGTGGGGCCAAGTGGCGCGGACGTACTCAGCACCGTTGAACTGTCCGTCGAGGCTGAGAATCGAGCCGCAGAGATTTATGGCTCGCCTGCTATTTCGAATGGACGAATTTTCTTCGCTACTGAGGATAGGATCTACTGTTTGGGCAATACCAAAACAACATCAGTCACCCTGCAACTTACCCCAGCAGAAGTAGTTTTGAAACCAGGCCAAAAGCAGGATTTCAAACTATCTGTGTTTGGAGATGAATCGGTTAATATCAACGATGTTGCATGGTCAGTGAAAGATTTAGATGCCAGTGTTTCTGCTGGTGAATTATCAATTAGCCCAAATGCCATAGGTCAGGCAGGCACGGTTTTCGCCACCCTGGGTGATGCTACAACTTCTGCACGTGTGCGTATAATCCCTCCTCTGCCTTGGACAGAAGACTTCGAGTCAGTAGCCGAAAACAAGATTCCAACCCACTGGATTGGAGCAACAGGTAAGTTCTTCGCTCGTCAACAAGGTGACAATAAGATCCTAGCTAAGACTCTAGCCAAACGGGGGCTGAATCGTTCAGTCGTCTTTCTAGGACCACCAACGATGAGCAATTATACTGTGAAGATTGACCTAATGGGAACAAGGAATAAACGGCGCTTGCCTGACATGGGGCTAGTTGCCAATCGATATATACTTGACCTGCAAGGGATTCACCAGCGATTGCAGGTGAGATCTTGGTCTTCGGACTTGCGGATGGCCAAACAGGTCAATTTTAAGTGGGAAACTGATGTTTGGTATGCCATGAAAATGCGTGTTGACGTTGACCTGGTCAATGAAGAAGCCATTGTTTTGGGCAAGGTTTGGAAGAAAAGCGATCCTGAACCAAACCAATGGACGATCAAAGCAATCGATCCCCTACCTAATAAAACTGGTAGTCCAGGTATTTATGGCTATTCCGCGGCGGAAATCTACTACGATAATTTGAAAGTGACAAGGACGGAGTAAACAGAATGGAATTATTTCTTAAATCAGCAATCTACATTTTATTTGTCATCTTAGCTACCTCTTTGGTTCTTGCCGATCATCACCAGATTGAAACCTCAATGTGGGGATTTACACCCAGCCGAAACTTAGTCTCCGACGAGACCAATCTGCCGACGGAGTGGGACCCAGACACAGGAAAGAACATCAAGTGGGTAACCCAACTTGGGTCGCAGACCTATGCCGGTCCCATCATTCATGGTGGAAAAGTATTTGTCGGCACTAACAATCAAACCATATACAATCCGAAACTGACCGGAGATCGAGGTGTGATTTCGGCCTTTAATGAATCGGATGGACAATTTTTGTGGCAATCCACTCATACCAAGCTAACCGCAGGTCGGGTCAACGATTGGCCACAGCAAGGAATCTGTTCTACGCCTTATATTGAAGGTGATCGACTCTACTATATTTCCAACCGTTGCCAAGTTGTCTGTGTTGATACCGAAGGATTTCTCGATGGTGAAAACGATGGTCCGTATACCGAGGAAGCTGAAACGAGTAAGATCGACGGTGATATCATCTGGGTCTACGATATGATGGAAGAACTCGATGTCTTCCCACATAATCTTGCCACCTGCTCACCCGTTGGGGCTGGAGCCCTGCTGTTTGTCGAAACTAGCAATGGCGTCGACGAAGGGCATATTCACATTCCGTCGCCGTTAGCTCCCAGTTTTATCGCTTTGAAAAAAGAAACTGGCGAACTGGTTTGGGAGGATGCATCCCCAGGACAAAATATTTTGCATGGTCAATGGGCTAACCCAGCCTATGCAGTGATAAACCAGCAACCACAGGTGGTCTTTCCCGGTGGTGACGGTGTAATTTATGCCTTAGAACCGGAAACTGGAGAACTGATCTGGAAATTTGACTGTAACCCCAAGGGATCGGTCTGGGAACTTGGCGGTCGTGGGACGCGCAACAGCATTATCTCAACGCCGGTGATTCACAATAACCAAGTTTTCATCGCTGTTGGACAAGATCCAGAACATGGAGAGGGGGTTGGTCATCTTTGGGCAATTGATGCCACTCAAAAAGGAGATGTAACCGAATCCGCAGGGGTCTGGCATTTTGGGAACAAAGACTACAACCGAACCATGTCTACTGTTGCTATCCAAAACGGTTTGCTTTTCACTGCCGACCTAAGTGGTTTCGTTTACTGCCTAAATGCCGATACAGGTCAACACTACTGGACTTACGATACCTTTGCTGCTATCTGGGCCTCGACCTTCGTAGCAGATGGCAAAGTTTATATTGGTGATGAAGACGGTGATTTGGCCGTGTTAGAAGCCTCAAACGAGAAAAAATTGCTCTATGAAGTCAACATGGGCAGCGCCATATACACAACCCCAGTCGCTAAGAGCGGCGTGCTATACATAGTTAGTCGCAACAAGCTGTTTGCCATTGAAAACCAGTAAGGATACAATTGATGCACTCAGAGAATCAACAACTGACGACTAAGATTTCCGACTGCCAACGCGCTTTGGACGAGCAGGTTCGACATGTCATCAATTGTCATTTTGATCCAGAAAAGGGCACGCCGTTTTGGTTGGAGTATGCAGGAAAACTTGGTTTCGACCCACGCAACAAAATTCATGGTTATAATGATCTGACGTTGCTGGGACATTTTCAAGATGAGTGGTTACGCGGTGGTCCCATTCGGCGGTGGGTCCCCAAGGCCCTTGCTGATCAACCAATTTACGTTTTTGAAACAGGAGGGTCAACAGGGCTACCCAAATCAAGGATCAGCATTCGGGACTTCCAGATTGACTACGAACAGTTTAGCCAAAGGTTGTCTTTCGAAACATTCCCGCACGGTAGTGATTGGCTGATGTTGGGTCCCAGTGGGCCACGCCGACTGCGCTTGGCGGTTGAACATCTAGCACAGGTTCGGGGTGGGATTTGCTTCCTAGTTGATCTTGATCCTCGTTGGGTGGGTAAATTGATCAAGCAAGGCAAACATCATCAGTTCGAAGCCTATCGGGATCATATCGTTCACCAAGCCCTGCAACTGCTGAGAGCTCATGACAATATTGAGTGTCTCTTCACCACCCCTAAACTTCTTGAAGCATTATGCGAGAAGATTTCGCTCAACAAAGCTGGTATCAAAGGAATCTTCTGTGGCGGGACAGAGATGAGCGCCCAGTTTCATCGATTTGCACGTGAAGAGTTAGTCCCAGGTATTGACTTCGTTCCAACTTACGGTAATACATTGATGGGTTTAGCTTACTCTAAACCGTTCGATCCAGCGGATAATTATTCAATCGTCTACTATCCCCCCAATCCTCGTGCTGTCATTGAACTGGTTACCCCTAATAATCCACACAAAACTGTTGGTTACGGTAAAACAGGTCGTGTCATGCTGACCACGCTGACGGAAGAATTCTTTATGCCTCGCTTTTTGGAGCGTGACGAAGCTGAACGAGCTGAACCGACTGAACAGTTCCCATGGGATGGTGTACAGGATCTCCGCCTTTTCTCTGAACTAAAAGAAACCGTTTCAGTCGGTGTTTATTAGGAAAACTTGATGCTGCACATTCCGCTTCTGCGAGCCGGACAGATTTACCAGAGTCTATCGAAGGTTGAACTGCCGCACAGCCAAACACAAGAACCAATGGCAGTCGTTAGTCAGGCCAATCCGGGGTTGATTGCTCGTGATTTCATGTCCATGATGGAAAACCAACGGAAATTGGATCCCTTTTCTGTCCAAGATTTAATCAAAATCTGTCAGCATGCAGGCCAACACTTCATTTATGACAATTTACCCATCGGTGATCAATCCCAATCGCCCTCAGACTATATCGACCAACTTTCTGCTTCAACCGGTGTGCCTAAAACCCTTTGTGGAAGAAACATGGACAAAATATTCACAGTTTTGGATCAGATGGAGGATGTACTAGGGGGACTGACACGGGGACTTGATCTTGACATTCTTGACCGAGGATCAGGGCAGCAACATGGTCGAACACTTGGCTATATTTGCACCACTCATAGTCTCGGAGCGGTCTTGCCCAGTAATTCGGCGGGAGTCCATTCGCTTTGGCTGCCATCAATACCTTTGAAAGTGCCAGTGGTGCTAAAACCAGGTAGCGCGGAACCATGGACACCATATCGGGTGGCACAAGCTTTGATCAAAGCGGGTTGTCCACCTGAAGCCTTCAGTTTTTATCCAACCAACCATTCTGGTGCCACCGAGCTTTTGCTCCGGTCGGGTAAAGCCATGCTGTACGGTGGACAATCGACCGTCGCGCCGTGGGAATCCGATCCCCGCATTCAAATTCACGGTCCCGGCTGGAGCAAGATCTTAATTGGAGAAGACGCTATCGACAACTGGGAAAATCATCTTGATTTATTGGTGGCCTCTACCACCGAAAACAGCGGTAGGTCCTGTATCAATGCCTCTGGTATATGGTTGTCGTCCAATGGACGAAGAGTAGCAGAGGCACTGGCAGAGAGGTTCAGCCAGATCGATGCATTGCCACTGGATCATCCCCAAGCTAAACTGGCCGCCTTTACTAATCCGGTGATGGCTCACCAACTTTCCGAGATGATCGACAACCAACTTAAAATAGAAGGTGCGATTGATCTTACCGCTGAAATATTCGGCATAGATCGTATAGTTGAAGTCGACGGATACACTTTTATGTTACCAATGGTGGTTTACTGCACCGATCCAAAGCACCCACTAGCCAACACCGAATTCTTGTTCCCGTTTGTGAGTGTGGTTGAAACACCGCAGTCACAGATTCTGGATCAGATCGAATCCACACTGGTGGCTACAGCTATTACCAATGACAAAGCTTTTATCGCCGATCTTCTTCATTGTACCGACATCGAGCGCCTTAATATAGGACAAATCCCAACCAACAAAATTTCTTGGGATCAGCCGCATGAAGGGAATTTGTTCGAACTCCTGTACCGACAACGTGCATTCCAGCGTTCAACATCTCCACTAGAGTTTCAGCAACCCGTCATCGCGTCAGTTTAAGGTAAGGTGGCGGGACTACCTTGTTAATATAATGCAATCTTTCGATTTCAAGCCCAGTATACGTGTTGTTTTTGGAGAAGGCAAGATAGAATTACTGGGGGATTTAGCCAAAGATTTGAATGGAAGCTCTGCTTTATTGGTATCTGACCCAGAGGTTAGAAGGGCAGGGATAGCAGACAAAGCTATTGACTCTTTAAAAAAAGCTAAGCTCGATGTTGTTATTTTCGATGATGTGTTTCCTAACCCGACAGTTGAACATGTTCAACATGGTACGGTTTTTGCCAAACAATATAAAGATCTTAACCTTATTGTTGGTTTGGGAGGCGGTAGTACCCTGGATTGTGCTAAAGGTATCAACTTTTTGCTCACTAATGGCGGTGTGATGCAAGACTACTGGGGATTTGGTAAAGCAACCAAACCAATGCTACCATCGATTGGAATTCCGACCACAGCTGGTACAGGAAGTGAAGCGCAATCTTACGCACTGATTGCTCAGAATGGAACGCATCTTAAAATGGCTTGTGGTGATGAAAAAGCCCGGTTTCGAACCGTGATTCTTGATCCGAATCTGACTGAGACCGTGCCTGAAAAAGTTGGGGCTGCCACAGGAATTGATGCCATTTCGCATGCGGTGGAAAGTTATGTCACTACCAAGCGGAACTATGTCTCCCAGATGTTGGCTAAGAAAGCGTGGTATTTGTTGTCGAAAAATTTCGAATTCTCATTGCGTGAAGGCTCCACAACAAAATCACGTGGTGAAATGTTGTTGGGTGCACATTTTGCTGGAATGGCGATTGAGTCTTCCATGCTTGGTGCTGCACACGCCTGTGCAAACCCTTTAACCAGTAGGTATGGTATTACCCATGGGGTGGCCGTTGGATTGATGCTTCCTCACGTGATTGCTTTTAACAGTCACGTGGTGGAAAGACTTTATCGCGAGTTGCTAATTGCCTCAGGTTCGCATATATTAAAACAAGACGAGGCTGGAGGAAACCTTGTTATACAGATAAAAAAATTAAAAACGGCAGCGAATCTTCCAGATAAACTCAGAGATTGCCAAATTGATAGGCAGGATTTGCCCCAATTGGCAAAGGAAGCGTCTAGCCAGTGGACAGGGAAGTTTAACCCGCGCCCGATTAGCGAAACCGAATTGTTGAAATTGTATGAACAGGCTTACTAAATATAAATAGATGAGAGTAAAAAAAGCATGTGTGGAATTGTTGGCTTTTTAGATAAGACCAAAAACAGGACCTCTGTTGGAGAGACTATCCTCCAAATGCTGAATGCTTTAGGTGCACGAGGTCCCGATTCTGCTGGGGTGGCATTGTACGGGCAGAAGAGGAATAAAGGGATGGTGGTGCGGATTAAACTTGGCAGACAAAAAGAAGCCACTTTCATAGTAGAACAGTTGGAAGAATTTGGTTCGATAGATGAGGTTAAAATCGTAGCTGAGTATCTTCGCCTTGTAATAAATCTTGAGGTAGATACTATGTCATTTTTAAAATTTGTTGAATCTTTAAATCAAGGCATCGAAGTTGTTAGTCTTGGAACTCAACTTGAAGTGGTTAAACAGGTCGGCACACCACAAAATCTGGAATCTACTTACAATATCTCTGGTTTTACTGGTACACACGGTTTAGGACACACTCGTCTTTCAACAGAAAGTCGCGTTGATTTAAGCCATTCACAGCCCTTTTGGGCATATGGTTATGCAGATCTTGCTATTGTTCATAACGGACATATTACGAATTACCATACTATGCGTCGGCTTTACGAACAACGTGGTACTAAGTTTCACACCAAAAACGACTCCGAAATCATCGGCATCTATTTCGCTGATCAATTGTCAAAAGGAATGGTGCTACAAGAAGTGTTAGAAGCTTCGATTACTGACTTTGATGGTTCGTTCAGCTACCTTGTTTCAACACCGGATAGTATCGGCTTTGCTAAAGATCCTTTTGCCTTTAAACCGCTTCTATTCACGGAAACCGATGATTTTGTTGCTATTGCAACTGAAGAAATTGCAATTCGTTCTGTCTTTCCTGGAAACTACACTGTTCGTGAATCACAATCAAAGGAGATACGCTTGTGGCAGAAATAATTTGTGAAGGTCAAAGCACCCGCCATATAAATCTTCAGATTAAGCAACTCATCAATCAGGGAGAAACTGAGTTCCTTGTCAAGGAATCTAAGGCACAACACAATTTGGGAGTAGCAATTTTGCAACCCGTTGATATCGTCTTTGACGGTAGTGTTGGTTATTATTGTGCTGGCATGATCGATGGGCCAACTGTAAAGGTCAAAGGAAGCGCGGGTTGGGGATTAGCCGAGTCCATGATGAATGGCACGGTTATTGTCGAAGGTTGTGTCGGCAATGGCGCCGCTGCGTCAATTCGTGGAGGAACAGTGGTTATTCATAATGATGCAGCAGCCCGTTTAGGTGTTTCGATGAAGGGAGGACTCATTCTAGTTGCCGGTAATTGTGGGTACATGGCGGGTTTCATGGCACAGAAAGGAACCATAATCGTTTGCGGTAACACTGGTGAAGCTTTTGCAGATTCAATGTATGAATCAGTCTGTTTTGTGGGTGGGGAAATCGCCGAACTTGGAAATGATGCCGTCATTGAAGAACCAACTGAAGAGGACCTTCGCTTTCTCACCCTCACTTTGTCCAATCATCTACCACAGGAAAACCAGTATCTTTCAAATGATATTCATAAGTATAAAAAAATTGTCTCTGGACGCAAACTATGGAACTTTAATAAAAAAGAGCGAGAAATATGGAGAGAAGCATTATAGTTAACAATAAGCCATAAAAATATAAAGTAGTATCAATCTTTTCTGAATTTTGTCCGGCGACTGCCTGCTTAAATCAATTTATATTCAGTACTAAGGAGATATCAACTTTGTCTAAACAAGTTAGCTCAAACTATCAACCGCTACGACAGAGTGACATATTCACCCCTGAGGTCATTGAAGATATCCAAGTCAAAGCGGAATTAGGACGATACCGCATCCGCGGCTTTGGAACACTCCGTGAAAGGCGATGGTCGACATTTGACGACTTGACCTTTATTCCCTGTACCTTAACACGGATTCCATTGGAAGGTTATCGCGAGCGTTGCTCACCAACAACCATACTTGGCACTCGATTTGCCAATACACCAATTCAACTTGATATTCCTATTATGATTACAGGCATGAGTTGGGGAGCACTCTCTTACAATGCTAAAGTTGCCCTTGCTAAAGGAGCAAATATAGTTGGTTCTTCTAATACAACCGGCGATGGCGGAATGTTAAAGGCAGAAAGAGAACATAGTAAAACCCTAATATACGAAGTTCTTCCATCAAGGTACGGTTTTGATATTCACGATTTGAAAGCAGCGGATGCAATTGAATTAACAATTGGACAAGGTGCCAAGCCTGGCACAGGAGGATTATTGCTGGATTCAAAGGTGCTGGATACAATTGCAGAACAACGGGACCTACCTTTGGGAGTGGATCAACGTAGTCCTGCTAGGCATCCTGACTTTCTGGGACCTGATGATATGACCATAAAGATCGAAGAACTACGAGAAGCTACTAACTGGGAAGTACCAATTTTTGTGAAAATGGGAGCAACCCGTGTGTTTGATGATGTTAAGCTGGCAGCTAAGGCTGGGGCTGATGTGATCGTAGTGGATGGAATGGAAGGTGGAACTGGGGCTTCAGCTGAAATTTGCCAAGAACATACCGGAATTCCCACATTGGCTGCCGTCTGTGAAGCGCGAGCAGCGCTGGAAGACATTGGGTTATATGGTGAAGTTCAAATCGTTATCGCTGGCGGAATTCGGCACGGGGTAGATGCAGCAAAAGCCATGGCACTTGGAGCGGATGCAGTTTATATCGGCACAGCAGCGTTAATAGCGCTTAATTGCAATAAACCCCTGCATATCGAGGATTACCACCAACTTGGCACCGAACCGTATCACTGTCATCATTGTCATACTGGACGTTGTCCTGTTGGCATAACAACGCAGGATCCTCAACTGACAGAACGTCTTGAGATTGACCAAGGTGCAGAACGGGTAGCTAATCTTTTACAGGCCATGACATCAGAAATCCAGATTCTGGCTCGAGCTTGTGGGAAAGCCAATATACACAACCTTGATCCTGAGGATCTTCGTGCCTTGAACCTGGAAGCATCAATGATTTGTGGCATTCCGTTGGTGGGAACTAATCGTGTCTTTGGGGATGGTCCAGGCTGGCAAAGGCGAGAATAACCGCCAAAAGAAATTGAGCCCATTTTTGTTAACTACAATTAAAGTAATCAACAAATGTCACTGAAACTCATCCGTCAAGCCTTCACCAGCAAAAAATTATTGCCAAAGATGTGGCATTCCCACTCACTGCGGGATAGCTATGATATCGTGATTGTTGGCGGAGGCGCACATGGGCTTGCATGCGCTTATTATCTAGCCACAAAACACCAGATCAATAATGTGGCTGTCCTAGAACAAAACTACATCGGTTCTGGCGGCAGCGGACGTAATACCGCTATCGTTCGAAGTAACTACCTTACACCTGAAGGAGTTAGTTTTTATAATCAGAGTGTAAAGCTCTATGAGCAGATGTCCGATGAGCTAGACTTCAACGTGATGTTCAGTCAACGGGGGCACCTAACTCTTGCTCATACCGACGGTGCTGTACGTACCATGCGCCGTCGCGCCGAAGTCAACCAAATCCAAGGTGTGGATTCGCAACTTATCTGGCCAAACGAAATTTCTCGTCTGTGTCCTTGCTTGGATGTCAGCCAAACCCCCCGCTATCCTATTTTAGCGGCGCTTTATCATCCACCTGGTGGGATTATTCGGCACGATGCAGTTGTCTGGGGATTTGCCCATCATGCGGACCTGCATGGAATCCATATACATCAACAAACTAAAGTCACTGGTATCAACACACAAAACGGGAAGGTAACAAGCGTACAAACAAATCAAGGTAAGATTAAAACTGGAATTGTTCTCAACGCTACTGCCGGTTGGGCCTCAACAGTGGCGGCAATGGTTGGGATCAAGCTCCCTTTGGTGACTATTCCCTTACAAGCTTGCGTAACTGAACCGTTAAAACCTTTTCTTGATGTGGTAGTGGTTTCCGGTAGCTTACATGTTTATATCAGCCAATCAAATCGTGGGGAACTAGTGATGGGAGCCAGCGTGGATCCGTTCCCTTCCTATTCAATGGCAGGCTCACTTTCATCTCTTGAAAGCATAGCCGGCCACGTACTAGAACTTTTTCCATTCTTAAACAAGGTTTGTGTTTTACGTCAATGGGCGGGGATTTGCGAAATGCCTCCTGACTACAGTCCGATCATGGGAACAACTCCGGTGGATGGATTCCTCCTGGACGTAGGATGGGGAACTTATGGATTCAAAGCGTCTCCCATCGCCGGCAAAATGTTAGCAGAATCAATCGCTACGGGCAAGATCCCAGAACTGATTTTGCCTTTTAGGCTATCGCGATTCGCTGAGAACCAACTAGTAGGAGAAAAGGGAGCGGCCTCAGTGGGACACTAAATAACACTCATCCATCAAGTATTAAGCCGGAGCAGGCGCACTTCAATTTAGCAAATTTACCGAAATTCTGAAATCCACCCATTGTCAAAACATTGATCAACATAAACATATCGAAAACCAGCAAAAACAGAATTTAAGGACAAATGAATCAATTAGAACCTAAAAATGATGAAATCATCACCATTGTTTCCGGATTACCGCGTTCTGGCACCTCAATGATGATGCAGATGCTGCAAACAGGAGGATTACCCTGTATAACAGACGAACTACGTGAAGCCGACATCAGTAATCCAAAAGGTTATTTTGAATTTGAGAAAGTCAAGGGGTTACGCATCGACAACTCATGGCTTTCTGAAGCCAAAGGAAAAGCCATAAAAATCATTTCCCATCTATTATCTTGTCTCCCACCTGAATTGGATTACAAAGTTGTCTTCATGGAACGTAATCTCGATGAGGTCCTTGCTTCTCAACGCAAGATGCTTGAAAATCAAGGTCGGAGTGAAGGAGATCCTTCAGACAAACGTCTGAGCCAAATCTTTGCCAAACAGCTGTATCAGGTCAAAAAAATGTTGGATGATCGTCAAATATCTACACTCTTTGTAAGTTACAGGGACGTATTGGAAAATCCTGTTAAGATCTCTGCCAAGCTTCAAGCTTTTCTTGGAAAGAACTTGGATCAACAAGCCATAAAAGATGTTGTTGACTATAATCTCTATCACCAGCGGTTAACCCCATTCAAAAGGAATAATTGATGTTAGTCTTGACTTGTCCTAACTGTGGGAATCGGAACGCCAGTGAATTCCGTTTTGGTGGAGAATATAATCCACGTCCTCAAGACCCTTCTGCTTGCAACGATGCAGAATGGACTGATTACCTCTATCTTCGTAATAACAGAATGGACATGCAAACGGAGTGGTGGTATCATAACGCTGGTTGTGGGATTTGGTTTCTTGCTGAACGAAAAACGCAAACTAATCAAGTCACCAAGACATATCTTTGGCAGCCAAATTCCATTGTTGGAAAATCATAATTGCAGGCAATTCCATCACCAAAATCCAATCGTATTCCCAAACAGCAAGGGGAAACTGTTGACCGCTCGGCCACCATTACTTTTAACTTTGATGGTCAAGAATATACTGCCTATTCAGGCGATACAATTGCTTCAGCTTTAACGGCCGCAGATGTCAAGATCCTAAGTCGTTCCTTTAAGTACCATCGACCACGCGGACTTCTCTGTTGTTCTGGTCATTGCCCAAATTGTTTGGTGCAAGTTAGTGATGAACCGAATGTTCGAGCCTGCAGAAGGGAGATAACTCCTGGAATGAACATTCGATCTCAAAATGCTTGGCCATCACTCGACTATGATCTCCTTTCCCTGACTCAAGCAGGATCACGGCTAATGCCTGTAGGCTTCTACTACAAAACCTTTATACATCCGCCGTTATTGTGGCCCCTTTACGAACGAATGTTACGCCAGGCAGCCGGGTTAGGTAAGGTTGATCCCAACACACCACCAGGCAAATTTGATAAACAGTATCTACATACTGATGTTGCGGTAATCGGCGGTGGTCTATCTGGTATAAGTGCAGCGCTCTCAGCTGCCAAACAGGGAGCAAGGGTAATGCTTTTCGATGGTGAATCAGCCCTAGGTGGTCACCTAAGGTACAATCCAAATTCATACTTACCCAGCCTCTTAGAATCCCTTGGTCAACACGAAAATGTTACTGTCTTTACTGACACTACCATTCTAGGATGGTATAAAGACAACTGGCTGTCGGCTACTCAGGGAACTCGTCTGCTCAAAGTCAGATCCAAATCTTTGGTCATAGCTACCGGTGCTTATGAAATGCCTCTTGTCTTTGGAAATAATGATCTGCCAGGTGTGATGCTAGGTAGTGCCGTACAACGTCTTCTCCACCTTTTCGGCGTTTGTCCGGGGAAAAAGATTCTGATTGTAACAGCTAATGAAGATGGATGGCGGGTGGCAGCGAATCTCCGAACTGCTGGCCTCGAAGTGGTTGCCATTGTCGATCAACGATCTCAGAAAGATTGTAGTGGCTTGCATTTGAACGAATCAGTTACTGATCATATACCTACCTTTTACAAACATACGATACTAGACGCAACTGGTACAAAATCAGTAAAGGGTGCGAAAATCGGACAGCTTGATTCCAACGGCAAGATCGATCTATCAACTAAACGGTGGTTAGCATGCGATTTAATCGCCATTAGTGTCGGCTGGATCCCCGCGCTTGAACTATTTTACATGGCAGGCGGAAAAACAGAATACAATAAAGAAAGGTCAGAAATACTGCCGATAACCAGCCCTCCCCATCTCTATGTAACTGGGCGGGCAACAGGTACACATGCATTGGATCAACAAATCGCTCAGGGTGAACAAGTGGGCTTGCAGGCGTTTAATTCCATAGATTCTGAAACAGATGGCCTTTTATGTAAGATACCCACTATTACCGATGAAACGATCCGTACGTCTGCGCACCTAAACATCCCAAGTAGGAAGAAACAATTTGTCTGTTTCTGCGAAGATGTTACTGATCAGGATATAGAAATGGCAGTTGAGGAAGGTTATCAAAGTATTGAACTGCTCAAAAGGTATAGCACCGTTTCAATGGGCCCCTGCCAAGGGAAGATGTGTTCAATGAATACTATTCACCGTTGTGCTCATGCCAACAATTGGACCGTACAGGAAACCGGTAAGACAACCGCCAGGCCTCCCCTAGAGCCGATAGCTCTAGGGACCTTAGCTGGACAAAACATGGACCCGGTACAATTGTCGCCAATTCATAATTGGCACTTAAACCACGGCGCCCAAATGATGGTAACAGGGCTGTGGCTACGCCCCGAACATTATAGCAATCCTAAAGATGAAGTTTTGGCTGTACGCGAACGGGTCGGTCTGATTGATGTCAGCACGTTAGGCAAGTTACAGCTGACTGGATTAGGAGTACCCGATTTGCTTGAACGCATTTACGTTAATCAATGGCGTAAACTTCGTTTAGGGAGGGTTCGCTACGGTGTGATGTGTAATGATGAAGGAATAATACTTGATGACGGTGTTTGCGCTCGTCTGAGTAATGAAACGTGGTACATGAGTACTACTTCCTCTGGAGTAACGGGCATCTTTGAGTGGATACAATGGTGGTTACAGTCAGGTTGGGGGAATGGTATCCATCTGACAAATTTAACTGAGGTCTTCTCTGCTTTCAACGTTACTGGACCACAATCCCGAGAAATGCTGAGCAAGCTAACCATCTGTAACCTCGATAGCGATGAATTCCCCTACATGTCCGTTCGCATTGCTGAAGTCGCGGGGGTTCCGTGCCGATTAATGAGGATTGGGTTCACTGGCGAACTCTCCTATGAAATCCATTGTCCATCTGGCTATGCCATGCACGTCTGGGAATCTTTGATGCAAGCTGGAGAGGAATTCGGTATCCTGCCTTTCGGAGTCGAAGCGCAACGAATACTTAGATTAGAAAAAGCACACATTATTGTGGGACAGGATACAGACGCTTTATCTGATCCGCTTTCAGCTAATATGGAATGGATAGTTAAGATGAACAAACCCGACTTTCTGGGCAAACGAGCCTTTACACGGATCACTGCTGAAGGCACCAAACAATTGTTAGTTGGATTTAAGATGGACTGTCCTGATATTGTCCCTGAAGAAGGCAGCCAGATCGTAAGCAAAAAACCGGGCAAAAAGATAAAAATCATTGGTTGGGTTACCTCTAGCCGTTTTAGTCCTACTTTGAACCAGGCAATTGGGCTCTGTTGGTTGCCAACAGATTTGGGTAACCAGAATGGAACTTCGTTTACAATCCACCTGAATGAAAAATTAGAAAGGGCTTGTGTTCATCATGGGGCTTTTTACGATCCAGTAGGCGCACGGCAGGATGTCTGAAAATGTCAAATTTACCGATTAAATTAACACCATTGCATTCGGTTTCCCAGCAATGTAATGCACAGTTAATTGAACATCAAGGTTGGAAAATTTCCCAAGTTTATACCACACTAGAAGAGGAACTGGAGGCTGCTCGGCAAAGAGTTGCAATTGCTGATGTATCACCAAACGGCAAAATAATGGTTCAGGGCAACCAAGCGCACGCTTTTCTGACAGCTACTTTAGATCTGCCTACGATTACCATCAACGCCGGGACTTCGGTCATGGATGTAAAAATCTATCGCCTACGAAACGATATCTTTTTCATCAGCACTTTACCTGGTAAAGAAGAAATCATTATAGAAAACTTGATGGCTGCAACTCAAGAATCAAATCAATTTATCACAATCACAGATGTTACTCACGGACGATCGGAGATTATGATAGTTGGACCTGATAGTCAAGAACTACTGAGTAAATTGTGTGGGTTAGACTTTCATCCTTTGGTATTCCCCGATATGACAGCTAAACAAAGCAGTTTCGCCAAAACAATCCAGTTGATTATCCGCCGAGACATCCTTGGCTTAACTGCGTTTTCTGTTATTGGAGCAAGATCCTTGGGCGAGTACCTTTGGCATACTATTATTGAGGCTGGATATGAATGGGACATAACACTGATAGGCCAATTGGCTTTAAACACCTTGCAAGAACAATCGTCTAAATAAAGGAGACTAACATGACTCTAGATCAAGTTAAATCACTCGTCAACGAAAATGGTATCGAGTTTTTTCTCTGTTCTTTTGTAGAAATGAGTGGAGCTCCAAAAGCAAAAGTGGTTCCAGCAACCCACTTGGACGACATGGCAACTGAAGGAGCAGGTTTTGCTGGCTTTGCTGCCGGAGAAATGGGGCAAGGCCCGCACGATCCTGACATGGCAAGTATCCCGGATTTTGACTCTCTAACGATTGTTCCCTGGCGCAAAAATGTGGCCTGGGTGACAGGGAACGTGCAGGTGAATGATCAACCATGGCCCTATTGTCCCCGAACTATTCTGCAACGCCAGTTGGAAAATTCTAAACAGAAAGGTTATATTTTCAACGTGGGCGTTGAGGCAGAATTTATGCTACTAAAAGGTGATGAAAATGGTCGTTACGCGCCGTGGGATTCTCTTGATACTTTGGAAAAACCTTGCTATGACTTGCAGTCATTACACCGTAACCTTGACGTAATGATGACTCTGATCAAATACATGCAAGAATTGGGCTGGTCCCCTTATGCTAATGATCACGAAGATGCTAACTGCCAGTTCGAAATTAACTGGGTCTATTCCGATGCCCTAACCACCGCCGACCGGCATACCTTCTATAAATGGATGGTAAAAACAATTGCTGAGGAACAGGGTCTACTGGCAACTTTCATGCCTAAACCATTTGCTAACTTGACTGGCAACGGAGCACATCTGCATATGAGTCTATGGGACGAGGAAAATCAAGAAAATCTGTTCCTTGACCAAGAGGACAGAAATGGATTATCACAGCTTGCTTATTGGTTTATGGGAGGTATTCTTAAACACGCTAAAGCTCTGGCCGCGGTAGCCAATCCCCTTGTTAACAGTTATAAGCGTCTGATTAGTGGGGCACCCCGATCGGGGGCAACCTGGGCTCCGGTTTATATCACTTATGGCGGCAGTAATCGTACACAGATGGTACGTATTCCTGCACCGGGCCGAATTGAAAACAGATCGGCAGATGGCGCAGCTAACCCCTATTTGGTAATGGCAGCCATGCTTGCCGCAGGCTTGGACGGCATTGAAAACAAGATCGACCCGGGGGAGCGGAATGACGATAACCTCTATGAAGTTTTAGAAGATGAACTTCGGCGGCGTGAGATTGGTGTTTTACCCAGATCGCTAAAAGAAGCTGTAGACTGTTTAGAAGCTGATGAAGTCATTAAACAAGCGTTGGGATCTGAATATGCTGATTATTACATACAGGTCAAAAACGAAGAGTGGCGTCAATATCACAATACAGTTAGCAAATGGGAATCTGATAACTATCTTGGTCTGTACTGACCCTTGATGCTGGATAGATCTATATTGAGTGGAAATTTACCAGCTTCACAGTAAACAGTATAAGGATGCAGTTGAGATCTGACTTAATGGAAAAACTTAAAAATTTACTTTTTAAGATCGTTTTTTGTACAATCATAGTGGAAAGTTTTTGTGCTTTACTCGTTGGGTATAGTGAACCAATTTCTAATGGTTTTAATTGGCCAAGCTTTCGCGGAAACCAACAGTTAACAGGAGTTGCTAAGAGTAAACTTCCTGCTGATATAGAGTTGTTGTGGACATTTGAAACAGAGGACGCAATTGAGTCGACCGCAGCCATATATGCCGGTATCGTTTACGTTGGATCGTTAGATGGTTATCTTTATGCTGTCAACCTGGACACAGGTCAAGTCAAATGGAAATATCAGGCTACAGATGAAATAAAATCGTCGCCGTCTGTATCCGAAAATACTATTTATTTTGGTGATGAGCAGGGCATTTTTCATGCGGTTGACATTCAAACTAACCAACAAAAATGGATTTTCCAGGCAGATGCTAGCATTATTTCATCAGCCAATTTTATCGATGACCGGGTACTATTTGGCTCATACGACCAATACCTGTATTGTCTTGAGGCAAAGACTGGTTCTTTGATCTGGAAGTTCGAAACTGAAGGTTATGTTCACGGAACACCTGCGATTGTGGATAATCTTGTGGCCGTTTCAGGTTGCGATGGTTATCTGCGTATAATCAACACCCAAGATGGTGTTGAAAATTGTCGGATTCTTTTAGGCGATTACGTTATAGCCAGTCCTGCTATATACAGCCACAATGCTTATATGGGAACATATGGCAATCAAGTGATTGCAGTTGATTTGAAGGCAGGTAAAATTCTCTGGAGGTATGAGCATCCAGTAAGGCAATTTCCGTTCTATGCTTCAGCAGCCGTGACAGAAAATGTCGTTATTGTTGGAGGTCGCGACAAGATAGTTCATGCACTGCAACCAAAATCGGGAAACCTGATTTGGACTTACGCAACCAAATCTCAGATTGAGTCCTCGCCAGTTATTGTGGATGACCGCGTCATCTTTGGTACATCGGCGGGAAATCTTTACGCGTTAGCAATCGATTCAGGCGAACCTGTTTGGAAATTCACAATCGGATCGCCTATTACCGCATCTCCAAGCGTGGCATCAGGTAAACTCGTTATAGGTGCCACTAATGGTGTACTATACTGTTTTGGGGAGAAATAATACTATGGATAGAAATGTCGAAGCGACTAAACCCGAACCGGCAACAACAAGAAATGAATCACGGGAAACAGAGATTGGAAGCGTTTTTGTTTCAAATTATCCCCCTTACTCATTCTGGTCGGAAAAGAATCTGCCAAAAGTTGAAAATGTCCTGAAGTCTCCTCCCAATATAGACACAGATCTCGGACTTTATCTTCACATCCCTTTCTGCCGAAAGCGGTGCAAATTCTGTTATTTTCGGGTATACGTGGATAAAAATAGTTCTGAGATTGAAACTTACCTTGATCTACTGGTAAGAGAGGTTGAACTTTACAGTCAGGTTGAAGCCGTAAAAGGACGGTCATTAAAGTTCGTCTATTTCGGTGGTGGAACACCATCTTATATTAGCAGCAAGCATTTAGATCAGCTTGCAAAACGACTCAAATCAGTGATGTCTTGGGAAAGCGCCCAAGAGGTTGCTTTCGAATGCGAACCTGGAACGTTGACACAAAGCAAATTACAAACTATTCGTGAGATCGGAGTTACTCGGTTGAGCCTTGGCGTTGAAAACCTAAATGATACCATTTTGATAGAAAATGGCAGGGCCCATTCAACAAAGGAGGTCTATCGAGTAATCCCGTGGATCCACGATTTGGAGTTTAACCAGTTAAACATCGATTTGATTGCCGGAATGGTTGGTGAAACATGGGAAAGCTGGAAGGACACAGTCAAACGGACTATTGATCTAAACCCTGATAGTATCACAGTTTACCAAATGGAGTTACCATTCAACACCGTTTACTCTAAAGAAATTCTCGGTAATGACAATGCAGGAACGCGAGTTGCCGATTGGAAAACGAAAAGGGAATGGCATAATTTCGCTTTTGAACAGTTTGAAGCAGCAGACTATCAGATTTCAAGCGCTTACACTATGGTTAAGAAAACCAAGCCGTCTCATTTTGTGTATCGAAATGCTGTTTGGCACAGCAGCGATCTGCTTGGTACTGGAGTTGCATCCTTTTCACATATCAATGGTGTTCACTTTCAAAACCTTACCGACTGGAAATCATACATCAACTCTCTGGATGCAAACCATCTTCCCCTAGGACGCGCGCTACCAACCAGCAAATCAGAAAAACTAATCCGTGAGATGATTCTACAGCTTAAACTTGGTCGAATTAAAACAACATATTTTCTAGAAAAATTTGGCGTCAACATTTTAGAGGAATTTGCAGCAGGTTATAGCAAACTTCAGGGTGAAGGTATGCTGACGTTCACTGAAGATCAAGTCATATTAACCCGAAAAGGATTGCTTCAAGTCGACCAACTATTACCCGAATTCTATGATATGAAATATCGCAATTCACGCTATACCTAGACCAGCAGGAAAAAAGAAAGATATAAGTAATGAAACAACCCTTTTTCGCACAAATATTTGTATTTATTTTTCTCAGTATTTTGATACACACCCACGCTGAAAATCATCAGACTTCAGCGTTAGAATGGTCCCAGTGGCTTGGTCCAAATCGGGATGGTGTCTCCCATGAAACTAACCTTTTGACGGAATGGTCAGTGAATCGTCCACAAATTCTGTGGAGAGTTCCGATTGGCAATGGATTCTCTGGCATTTCGATTGCGAAGGGACGTGGATATACCATGGATACTATGGATGGAAAGGAATTCATCTACTGCTTTGATATATCGAAAGGGAAAGAGATCTGGCGTTTTCAATCCGATGAAGTCTATCTCGACTCAATGGGAGGGCATGGACCACGTTCCACTCCAACCATAGAAAAGAATATGCTTTTTGCCATAAGTGCTCACGGTAAAATCTATGCCTTGAACGCCCAAAATGGAAATAAAATATGGTCACATAATTTAAAGCGACAATTTGGAGGAAAAACGCCAAGATGGGGATTCTCTACATCTCCACTCATTGAAGAGGATTTAGTTTTGGTTGAAGTTGGTGGTAGATCTAATGCTTCCCTTGTTGCTTTCGATAAGAACAGCGGAAACATAATTTGGAAGTCTGGCAAAAACAAAATTGGTGGATACTCATCGCCAATTGCCATCACAAGTTATGATATTCGTCAAGCAATCTTTTTCACTGGAAATTATTTAGTTTCTGTCGCCCCAACAAGTGGAAAGATATATTGGAAGCATCCTTGGGAAACGAGTTATGATGTTAATGCGAGCACACCTGTTTTAATTCCGGGTGATAAACTCTTTATTTCCTCAGGATATGGTGTTGGTGCCACAACATTACAGATGAAACTCAATAATGAAAGTATTGACGTTGAAGAAGTCTGGCGAAGCAAGGTGATGAAAAATCAATTTGGTACTGCCGTTCTGAATGGTGATTACCTTTTCGGTTTTGATGCCCGTATTTTAGTTTGTATCAACGCCAATACTGGGAAAGAGATGTGGAGACAGCGAGGATATGGTCAGGGAACACTAATACTAGCTGATAGCCATTTAATTATGCTTAGTGACAAAGGCAAATTGGCATTGGTTGAAGCCTCCTCTTCAGGTTTTAAAGAGAAGGCAAGCATGCAAGTGCTTGATGGCACATGTTGGACCGTTCCAACGCTGTCGGGTGGAAAACTTTATCTCCGCAGTATGAGTGAGATAGTTTGTCTCAAGATAACCAACGGATAGCGAAATCAATTAACGCTGATCTATTAAATACCAGAAAATTAATAAGGACACGAATTCTAGTGCGAAAAATAAATCAATTATTATTTTTAATCCAACTTCTTATTTTTTCTTATTTTTTCTTTGTTAGTGCCTTAATAGCCGATGACGGAAATATTAGTCTGGATTGGCCTCAGTGGTTGGGACCAAATCGAGATGGGATTTCGCTGGAAACTGGATTGATCAAAAGTTGGCCAAAAGAGGGTCCCGAAGTTCTGTGGCGAACTCAAATTGGAGAAGGTTATTCAGGGATTTCTGGGGCTCAGGGGAGAATTTATACTATGGATTCTCGCCAGGATGATGAGTTCGTGGTTTGTATGGATGCCTCTGATGGAGAGGAGATCTGGCGTGCCCGAACCGATGAAAAGTATAAAAATGGTGAAGGCAATGGTCCACGTTCAACGCCGACTGTTGATGGTGATCAGGTCTTTTCCCTTTCTGCCCGAGGTAAACTTCAAGCTTTGAGGGCAGATAGCGGTGAGAAACTATGGGAGCATGATTTGGTTCCGGAATTTGGTAGCAACATACCAGGCTGGGGATTTTCCACTTCACCTCTGATTGAAGACAATCTGCTTCTAGTCGAAGTTGGCGGTAATGATACCAATTCAATTGTCGCCTTTGAAAAGGAAACCGGTGATGTAGCCTGGTCGTCTCACACAGATCAACCTTCTTATTCATCGCCAATTTCAATTACTTTCCGTAGTGTGCGGCAGATTATTTTTCTCACAGCTAAAACCCTTGTTTCTGTTTCTCCATTAGACGGTCAAATTTTCTGGAAGTATTCTTGGGAAGGCGGTATTAACATTGCAACGCCGATCTTTATTCCAGAAGACAAGATCTTTATCTCCACATCTTATGACAAGGGATCCGTATTGCTTCAGATGATACCTGAAGGAGATCAATTTTTAATTAAGGAGGTTTGGAAAAGTCGTGTAATGAAGAATCATTTCAACTCCTCTGTACTTAATAACGGGCATCTTTATGGCTTTGATAACGCTATTTTAAAATGCATTGAAGCCGACACTGGAGAGGAGAAATGGAAACATCGTGGATTGGGCAAAGGCTCCTTGATTTATGTTGATGGACATTTAATTGTCTTGGGTGAAGAAGGGAGATTAGTGTTAGTCGAGGCAAATTCTACTGAATATATAGAAAAGGCTGGCACGCAAATTCTGCGAGGAAGATGTTGGACAAGCCCAACGCTGGCTGCTGGTAAACTGTACCTTCGAGATCAAAATGAAATGGTGTGTTTGGATGTTCTACAACGGATTTGAGCCCAATCATCTCAAAATTTAAGATATGTACAACAGCATAACGGTCGAGTCTTGGCACAATACACGTTGTTCTGACAACGTGTCCGTATCTGAGACTGAATCATTGAATCGGGATAAACTGGAGCAATATCAGCTTATCAAATTTCGGAACATGCTAAGCTCTGTTCTAGCAACTAATCTTTTTTACAGGCAAAAACTTAACAAAGTTGGCTTGAGGCATCCAGCAGAGATTCAAACACTGACAGATTACCAACAAATACCTTTCACCACAAAAGATCAATTATCTGCCGATCAGTCCGCGCATCCACCATATGGCACCAATTTGACATTTTCACCGAGTGAATACATCCGTGTACATCAAACTTCTGGTACAACTGGTACTCCATTGCGATGGTTAGATGACACAGAAAGTTGGAATTGGTGGGGACGTTGTTGGACTTCTGTCTACCATGCGGCGGGCGTGACATCTGAAGACCAGATTTTTTTTGCTTTTTCATTTGGTCCGTTTATCGGTTTCTGGAGTGCGCATGAAGGCGCAAGACAGATTGAAGCCCTCTCTATTCCCGGTGGTGGCATGAGTTCGCTACAACGAGTCCAAGCCATTTGTTCAAATAAAATTACTGTCCTCGTTTGCACACCAACTTATGCATTGCACCTGGGAGAAGTTGCTCAATCAGAAGGTATCAGTATCGTTGATTCTGATGTCCGAGTCACAATTCATGCTGGCGAACCTGGGGCCAGTCTACCGGCAACAAAAAAACAAATTGAAACTATCTGGGGGGCTCAATGTTATGATCATACAGGGGCTACTGAGGTAGGAGCTTGGGGATTTGAATGTGAGGCCCAATCTGGCGTACATTTGAACGAAGGGGAATTTATTTGTGAAATTATTGATCCGGAAACAGGGAATCCAGCTGAAGAGGGAGAGTTAGTTATTACAAACCTTGGTCGGATTGGTATGCCGATTATCCGTTATCGCAGTGGCGATCAGGTAAAATTTAAGACCGGTGCGTGCTCTTGTGGTCGCCAGTTTCGTCGGTTGGATTCCGGTATTGTTGGGAGGATTGATGATATCCTAATTGTTCGCGGAGTCAATATTTATCCTAGTGCGATTGAAAACGTGTTGCGCGGTTTTCCAGAGATTATAGAATTTGCCGTAGATGTTTATCGACCAGGGGCGCTGGACGAAATTGAAATCCGGGTAGAGGTCAATCGCTCACAGGATAGTGCAAACCAGATTGTTGAGGCAGTCAAAAACGCTTTTCGACAAAATTTCGGCGTACGTGCTGATGTAAAAGTGGTCGAGTTAGGACAACTTCCCCGCTTCGAGCTGAAATCCAGACGATTTACAGATCGCCGAACCAATTAAATTCTCAAACGAAAGAAACTGAAAACTGTATGGATAACCAGGAATATGATGTTATTGTTGTTGGCTGTGGCCCTGCTGGTTGTACCACAGCAACCTTAGTTGCGCAAAAAGGGTATCAGGTGCTGTTACTTGAAAGAGATGAGTTACCAAGTTTTAAGGTTGGTGAATCGCTAATACCAGGTACATACTGGACCTTAAAGCGGCTAGGAATGATTGATCAAATGAAAGAGAGTCATTTCCCCGAGAAATACAGTGTTCAGTTTTACTCTCAAACAGGGAAGCCATCAGCACCATTTTATTTTTTTGAAAATGATCCACATGAAAGTTCGATGACGTGGCAGGTGCTACGCAGTGAATTTGATCAAATGCTGGTTAAAAACGCGGAGAAGCATGGAGTTGAAATTCGTAGAGGGACCCATGTACACCAAGTCCTTTTCGATGACAAAAAAGCGGTTGGCGTACGAGCAAAACTAAAATCCGATAAAAACACTCGGGATTTTAGAGCAAAAGTAATCGTTGATTCAACAGGTCAAAGTGCCCTGATTTCCCGAAAAATGAAGATCAACGTAGCCGACCCCAAACTTAAGAACGCATCAATTTTTACTCACTTTGAAGGCGCGTTTCGAGATGAAGGTATTGACGAAGGCGCAACCTTAATACTCCATACTGAAAATAAGGATTCATGGTTTTGGTATATTCCTCTGCCGCATGATCGTGTTAGCGTCGGTGTCGTTGGCTCTATAGATTATTTGATGCAAGCTAAAGAAAAAGGTGCACAGACCATCTTTGATAATCAGATTAAAAAATGCAAGCCGCTACAAGAAAAGCTTGAGAATGCTAAGCAGGTCTTTTCCGTTAAAGTGACTAAGGACTTTTCGTATAGATCTAAACAGATCGCGGGTGATCATTGGGTCTTGGTTGGAGACGCTCTCGGATTCTTAGATCCAGTTTACTCCTCAGGTATCCTGCTGGCTTTTAAATCTGGAGAAATGGCTGCAGACTGTATCGATCTAGCGTTTGAAAGAAAGGACTTCTCAGCCGAACAATTAGGCGCATTTGAAGCTGAATTTATCTCAGGTATGGATGCTTTTCGCAAGTTAGTATATGCTTTCTACTCTAAGGAGTTTAGTTTTGCTAAGTTCCTAAAACGTTTCCCTAAATGTAAACAAGGGGTTATTGACATTCTTAGTGGTAATGTGTTCAACCAAGAAGTACAGGAGATCTTTAAGCCGATGCAAACGATGTATCCAACTCTTAAAGATCTGTCAGCATGACGTGAATAAGATTGCCGTTTTTCTACGTTGTTTTAATAGGAAGGTACCAATGAATTTATTTCGAGAAGCAAAAAGGCTTAATTTAAAATATCTAGGAATCATTCTTGTCCTTTTGTTGATTATGACTGATATTGGCTATAGTAGACGACAGTTCTTGAGTGTCGGCACAGCACCGCCAGGAGGTGCGTTTTTCGTAGTTGGTAGTGCCATCGCTCAAGTTGTTAATGACAATTTAGGCGATTTGTCTTGGCAGGTGTCCGCTGAAGCAACCAAAGGAACGCAAGAAAACATACGTCGGCTTAGAAATAGTGAGTTGGATTTTGCACTTGCCAATGCGGCGATCTCCTATTTTGCTGTACGGGGGCAAGGGGCGTGGAAGGAAAAATATCCGGTTAGAGTAATTATGACTTTGGCTCCAAATGTAGCATTCTTTATTACACAGAAATCTTCTAACATAAAGAAAATCATTGATCTAAAAGGAAAACGTGCTGTGGTAGGGCCTGCCGGAGCGGGATTTGAGTATTTCCTGAAACCGATTTTGCAGGCTCATGGTGTCAGCTACCAAGATTTCACACCGCTACATAATACGCAACTCGGATCAGTTGATATGTTAGCTGATGGTTCAGCTAAGGCTGCTTTTCTAGGTGGTGCTGTTCCGACAGCATCCATTGTGCAAGCTTCCGCTTCTCAAGATATTTTCTTTATCCCCTTTGATGAAGAAGCGAAAAAGCAACTATTTGAGAACTATCCCTTTTTTGCTCCAGCTACGATACCTGCTAATACCTATCGTAACCAACTTCAACCGTTTGATGGAATGAACGTAGGCTCAATGCACTTGGTCACTTCTGCTGATGTCGACGAAAAGAAAGTTCATCATTTCACTAGGATCCTTTATGAACATCGTCACCAGGTCGCCAAGAAGCATCCTGCCGGTAAAGCTATTAACCCCAAAAATATTGTCAGAAACACGGGAACACCATTCCATCCTGGTGCCATTCGTTATTACATGGATATTGGTATCTGGCCTAAAGACCAATAAATGTAAATAATATGGTTCAACAGATTCGGCGCTTTCTTTTCCAGTGGTTTGCCTTTGCCTTAAGCCTGTTTATCCTGATAGAAGTTAATTACCCTCAGCTCTCCCCCCAATCCCAGCTGTCAATTTTTTCCATGCTGGGATTAATTTTGGTATTTCTCAAGTACCCTGTTCATAGAAAATTTGCGGACAATATCTTTGCCCAAATCCTCGATCTCGTTTTTGCTTTTTTCGTCATTATATCTTTTGGTTATGTCCTGATACAAACCGAACCGATATTCCAAGTTCTCTGGATTGATAACCAGTCTCTTGGTAATCGTGCGGGTGCAGAACAACCGATCGATTACAAAATTGCCTTAATTGGTGTGCTACTTGTTCTGGAAGCTACCAGACGTACAATTGGTTTGGCACTGCCAATTCTTTCTGTCATCTTTTTGGTTTATGCTGCCTTCGGTTTTGCTTTACCCGATTGGCTATTTCCTCATAAAGGCTACTCTTTTGAACGAATTGCCAGCCAAGTATTTCTGCATAGTCAAGGCGTTTTCGGTATCGCTTTAAAGGTAATGTTTACTTACGTATTCCTCTTCGTTTTGTTCGGAACTCTACTAGAAAAAACGGGTACGACTAAATATATCATCAGTTTCACGAAAAACCTGTTTCGTTCAAGCATCGGAGGTCCTGCAAAAGTGGCTGTTATCAGTAGCGGAATGATGGGGTCTCTTTCTGGTAGCGCGGTTGCCAATACAGCAACAACTGGTACGTTTACCATTCCGATGATGCAAAGCAGTGGTTTTAAACCCAGCACCGCGGCTGGCATTGAAGCCGCAGCAAGTTCAGGCGGTGCTCTTGTCCCACCAATCATGGGAGCTGGTGCCTACATGATGCTTGAAATTGTCCAACCAGCAGTTACTTATCTGCAAATTATTAAAGCAGCTCTAATCCCAGCTATTTTATACTACACATCGTTGTTGCTTGTTGTTCATTTACATGCCAAACGTTTCAAGACACTGGTACAGGATCCCAATCAGTCTAGCCTTGAAAACTTGTCGAAAGTGCAGGTGGGGCTGTTTTTAACCGCTTTTCTCTCACTAATCCTTTTCCTGTTGATTGGTTACACACCTTTTCGAGCGGTCAGTTTAAGCTTGCTATTAATTCTGATTTTTAGCGCTTTTAGCCATCAAACTCGCATCAGTTTCAGCGGTATTTTGAATGTTATGGAAAAGGCAGCAGAAAGTGGTGTATCACTAATTGCTGCGGCTTCGTGTGTTGGATTGATCTTAGGTGTTGTTACCTTGACGGGAATCGGCACAAAACTGCCAAGCATTCTTCTATCATTGGCTCATCATAACGTGATTCTAGCTCTTTTTCTACTAATGATATCAACAATTATCCTGGGAATGGGGCTGCCATCTTCAGTCTGTTATTTACTCATGGCAAGTCTTATTGGTCCCGTGCTAAGCGATTTGAACTTGGTGCCCTTGTCGGTACACCTCTTCATCTTTTACTTTGGCATGATGTCGATGGTCACACCGCCAGTTGCCCTCGCAGCTTATACAGCCGCAGCCATAGCCCGAACCAGTATCATGGAGACAAGCTTTATTGCCTTTCGATTTGCCCTAATTGGGTTCGCATTACCTTACACTTTCACTATCCATCCAGAACTGTTGCTTATGTCTCCTAACCAAGGTAAGGTAAGTTTGTTGCTCGTTATCTTCAAAGTATTGGTAACCATATTCGCTATTGTCCCGCTAGCTGCAGCAATATCTGGCTATTGGTTCACCACATTAAAATTTTGGCAACGATTGGTGCTTCTCATACTAGCCCTAATTATACTATTGACCCAATTTGATGGTATTCAATATTGGTTAAGATCAGTTTCATTTGTAATCATCTCAATTATTGGATTCTACAACTGGAGATCGAAGTTTTCCTCTCCCAGTTACTAACTATTAATTTTTTATGGACACATGTATATGAACAGAAATCGCTGGCAATGGCTGTTTCTCCTTATGATTTCAATATTCTACTTGTTGCATAACGACTTCTGGTTATGGTCTAATCCGAGATTAATCATAGGATTACCAATTAGCTTGGTGTACCATATTGGATACTGTCTCATGTCTTCCCTGCTAATGATCCTACTTGTTAAATTTGCTTGGCCAAATCATGCTCAGGTAAAAGAAAACCGACAAAACAAATGACAATTACTATTGTTTTTACTTACCTGATACTGGTTCTGTCCATCGGTGTTCTAGGGCATAAATTTTTTCGCGGCACTGGCGAAGACTACTTTATTGCCAGTCGAAGTATCGGCTCCTTTGTTCTTTTGATGTCGCTTTTCAGTACGCATATGACCGCCTTTTCAATTCTAGGGGCTTCCGGTCAAGCCTATCATCAAGGTGTTAGCGTTTTTGGATTGATGGCTTCCTCTTCCGCCCTTGTCGTACCCGTCATCTTTTTTTTTGTTGGCACACGGTTATGGTCGATAGGAAAACAATATGGTTACTTGACACAAGTCCAATACTTTCGTGAAAGATGGAATTCCGATAGCTTAGGCTTACTCATTTTCATCATCCTTGTCCTGCTAATAATTCCATATCTATTGATTGGAGTCATGGGTGGTGGCGATACTCTTGCCAAGATAACCAATGATCAAATTCCGAAATGGCTGGGAAGTCTACTGATTTGTGCTGTGGTTGTAATCTATGTCTGTTATGGGGGCATGCGAAGTACGGCATGGGCTAATACCTTTCAGGCACTGGTCTTCATGATTCTGGGTGGTGTTACATTTATTCTTATTACAAGAAAGATGGGCGGGGTTCCTTCTATTATTGAGAAAATAAATATAGATCTACTAATTCCCGCTCATCGTCTCAATCCAATTCAATTCATTTCGTACACCTGTATCCCATTATCAACTGCAATGTTTCCTCACATGTTCATGCACTGGCTCACGGCGAAACATATCGACACTTTTCGCTTTCCCATAATATTTTACCCAGTTTGCATTGCCATTGTATGGGTTCCGAGTGTCATTCTTGGTGTGTTTGGGTCGGTGGCAATCCCAGGACTTCAGGGTGCCGAAGCTAACTCAGTCTTAATCCAAATGATAAAACGTTACTCCCCTGATTTCCTAGTAGGACTATTGGCAGCAGGTATCTTTGCGGCAATCATGTCGTCTCTGGATTCTCAGTCTCTTTCTATTGGAAACATGTTTACCCACGACATCGTGATTCATTATCGGTTTTTCGACCAGATAAGCGAAAAACAACGAGTTTTAATCGGGCGGTTATTTGTATTCATAGTTCTCAGCTTAATCTATATTTTATCGCTCGTTTCAACATCAAGCATCTTCAAACTTGGGGTTTGGTCTTTCACTGGATTCGCTTCACTTTTTCCTGTCGTTATAGCGGCTGTCTTCTGGAAACGAAGTAACAAATTTGGGGCATTTTCTTCTGCGCTAAGTGTTATTGTGCTATGGACCTACTTTTTCTTCCGTGGTTGGCAAGTGCCGAATTATACGGTGGCTAATACTGGAATAATGCCAGTTGTTTTCATTCTGGCTGTCTCAACGATTGCGATGATCGGAGGATCACTCATGACTAGACCTCCCGACCCAGACCTAATCAATAAATTCTTCCCACCTGACACTAGAGATCCATATAGTATAAAAACTTAAATTATGAAAATCGCTTATATTGCGGCTGGGGCGGCAGGTATGTACTGTGGTACTTGTATACACGACAATACACTGGTGGCAATTATACAAAAAAAGGGACATGACATCGCTTTAATTCCAACTTATACACCTCTCCGGACCGACGAAGAGAATGTTAGTCTCAACCGCGTATTTTATGGAGGGGTTAACGTCTACTTGCAACAAAAATTAGCACTTTTTCGTTATACGCCATGGTTTCTGGATAGATTTTTGGATAGCACAGCTCTGTTAAATAGCTTATCTCGATTCAGTTCGTCTACTAATGCTAAAGATCTAGGAACGCTAACTATTTCAATGTTGGAAGGGGAGGAAGGACATCAAAAGAAAGAGCTCCGAAAACTTATTAAGTGGTTGAAAGATGAATATAAACCCGATATTGTTCAATTGACCAACTCCATGTTCGTGGGATTAGCACGTGAAATTAAAAAAGCGCTTGGGGTACCAGTTTTATGTGCTTTACAAGGAGAGGACATATTTTTGGATGATCTGGTTGAACCTTATAGAACTCGAGCTATGGAAATTTTACGTAAACGTTCGTTAGACGTCGATGGTTTTATTGCTCCTTGCCAATATTATGCTAGCATGATGGCAGGATACTTAAACGTTACAAGGGAGAAGATCTCCGTTGTGCCACTAGGGATAAACCTATCCGGACATGGGATTCATCAACAAAATGTAGATGATGAACCGTTTGTTATTGGATATTTGGCAAGGATTTGTCCTGAAAAAGGGTTACACATCCTTGTCGATGCATTTCACCAATTGGCTCAGCGACTTGGGGTGGATAAAATCAGATTGAAGGTCGCCGGTTATCTGGGAGGAAGAGATAAATCATATTTCGAAGAGATCGAACGACAAATCAATGTTTGGGGGCTATCGGCTTCCTTTGAGCATTGGGGAGAAGTCAACAGAGAACAGAAAATTAGGTTCCTAAACAGTATTCATGTTTTGTCTGTTCCAACAATTTACAAAGAATCGAAAGGACTTTTTGTTTTGGAAGCCTTGGCTAACGGCATACCAGTTGTCCAGCCACGACATGGCTCATTTCCTGAATTCATAGAGGCAACTAGCGGTGGCATACTGACTGACCCGGAATCTCCTGATGCAATCGCATCAGCCATATTGCGTTTGATTGACGAACCGGAGTATCGCAAGCAACTTGGTCAGCAAGGCCAAGAAATTGTTCACAACCAGTTCAGTGATGAAGTGATGGCTGAAGCAACGTTGGCTGTTTATCAAAAATATATTTAAAAAAACTAAAAAGGAATATTAAAATGCGATGGTTAATCTTTGCACTTATGACCGTAGTGTCATGGGGGCTATATGGAGTGTTTTTACATAAAGGTCAGGGATTAATGGCAGACCCAGCACTTGGACGTTATAAAGCCTTTTTCTTCGTGGGTATCGCTTATTTATTAACAGCGGTCATTGGATCCGGAATTATGCTGATGGTTAGTGGTGCCGAATGGACCTTTCCTGCCAGCGGAATGTTTTGGTCTGTTTTAGCGGGACTTGTCGGTGCTATTGGTGCATTTTGTGTGCTATTGGCATTTGGGGCTCAGGGTACTCCTGCAGTTGTAATGTCTATTGTATTTGCAGGAGCTCCAATTATGAATGCTATTGTCGCGATAGCACTGCATCCTCCAGTAGGTGGTTTAAGTGCTTTACGTTGGCCATTCATGCTGGGCATTATACTGGCCGCTGTTGGAGGTTTTTTAGTTTCACTTTATAAACCCTAGATACCGGCAAAGGACCTATAATGCCTGATGAATACCACACCAAAAGGAAAATAGAGTTTTCAGATACTGATTTAGCTGGCATCGTGCACTTCAGCCGTTTCTTTATCTTCATGGAAACAGCTGAACACCAATTTCTCCAGTCACTAGGAACCAGTGTTTCAACTGAGTATAAGGGGGATAAAATCGGATGGCCCCGCCTAGTGGCCTCCTGCGAGTATTTTCATCCAGCCAAGTTTGAGGATGAGCTAGACATTCATTTGACAATTTCCAGAAAAGGCAACAAATCACTGACGTATCAGTTTGGTTTTATACGGAATGGACTGCTCCTTGCGCAGGGAAAATTGTCTACAGTATGCTGCATCTGTAATCCCAACGAACAAATGAAAGCCATCCCGATTCCAAACTTCATTGCTGATCAAATTGAAGAAGTAGATGCTGCTCATGAATGATCCAGTTTCACTTAGAATTTCAAAAGTCTACAAAAGTTTCGAACACATTCATCATACTGTAAGTGTTCTTCAAGACGTTTCGTTTGAAACAGTTCAATGCCAATCGCTGGTGATGACAGGACCATCAGGATCAGGAAAAAGTACATTGCTTCATCTGATTGGTGCGCTTGACAAACCTTCATCCGGTGAAATTGCAATCAACGGAACCTCTCTTCTAAATTTGAGCGAGTTGGAATTGGCAAAATTTCGGAATCAAATGATAGGTTTTGTTTTTCAAGATCATCATCTCTTGCCTCAGTATTCGGTACTGGAGAACGTTCTCATTCCCACCATGGCTTTTAAAAACATGAGCCCGAATCCCCAAAAGCGTGCCATAGATTTACTGGAAAAAATTGGTCTGGCGGATCGCATTTCTCATCGACCTGCTGAACTGTCTGGCGGTGAACGGCAACGCGTCGCAATTGCTCGGGCACTAATTAACCAGCCCAGTATAATTCTCTGTGATGAACCTACTGGCAACCTAGACCATGATACGGCAAACACAGTTATATCATTGTTATTTGATTTACACCAAACCGAACAAAATATCTTGGTTGTTGTTACGCATAATCAGGATTTAGAGCATCGATTTGATCGGCGGTTTGTCTTTAAGGAGAACTCTTGCATCGAAGTTTAGCCTATTTCTGGCAAATCAATCTGGCAGTATTACTCGGTGTGGCTATCGCAACTGCTGTACTAACCGGAGCTTTGATAGTTGGCGATTCTGTTCGTGGAAGTTTAAGGCATTTGGTTCTACATCGCCTGGGTGGAATTGATTATGCTCTTACATCTAACCGATTTTTTCGTCAGGGGTTGGCAGTTGACCTGTCAAACGAACCAACATTCAAACAACGGTTTCACGGAATTGCTCCAGCCATTTTTTTACGAGGAACCGCCATCGCTAAAAACACAAAATCCAGAGCATCAAAAGTTAATATTTACGGAATCGATCATCAGTTCGTCAAATTGTGGCAACATGGTGTGTCCATGGATCCGCCACAAAATGATGTTAGTCCAGAGAACTTAGCGGTTTTCCTGACAAAGAATCCAGGTCAAATTTTTCCTTCCATTGTCATCAACGAATCGTTACGAAAAGAAGTGAATGCCGAGATTGGTGATTCTCTTCTGGTCGCTTTTGAACAGCAAAATGATATTCACCGCGAATCTTTGCTAGGTCGCCGTGACTATTCAGATGTTGTTCAACAATTTAGGCTCACCATCACAAAAATTGTTCCTGATAATGGTATTGGAAGGTTCGGGTTACATCCACACCAGCATTTACCGATGAACGCTTTTATAGCAATGCCCGCTTTGCAAAAGGTTCTCGGTATACCACATAAAGTCAACGCGCTTCTCGTTGGTAATCGCAACTTTGATCAGAATGTTTCTGTTGATTTGCAGGGAGTATTAAGTCAAGCCTGGAAACTATCTGATTTGGGTTTAATTGTTGATCAACAGGAAAACTACTTTGCCATAGAAAGTTCCCAGTTCATTCTACCTCCAAACATTGCAACAATCGTCGAAGAACTGGCAACCGAGCAAAACCTACTTTCATTGCCGGTGATGACATACTTAGCTAACCAAATGACAATCAATGACCAAATAATTTCGTACTCTACCATCTCAGCACTTAATGTTAATCAACTAAGACATAAAGATAAAAACGGTTTGGATAGGACACCATTCGGAGAGCTGAAACTGGTCGAAGGAGAATATCCTACCTCCCTAGCGAATGATGAGATTCTTCTTAACCAATGGGCAGCTGAGGATCTGAATTTGCTGGAGACTTCCTCAGCAACGATTGATGTTAGCTATTACATCGTTGAACCACAGGAAAAACTGGTCACACGAAACACCAAATTCCATTTAAAAGGAATTGTTTCGATGAGTGGTCTGGCAACAGATCAGCAACTTACGCCGGATTTACCTGGCATCCATGATGCGGATGATATATCTGAGTGGAATGTGCCATTTCCCATTAATTTTCGGCAGGTTCGATCTCGGGATGAAGCATATTGGGACAAATTTGGGGCTGCACCGAAAGCATTCGTTTCAGAACAGACGGGGCGACAGTTGTGGGGAAACCGGTTCGGAGAACTAACTGCTATCCGAATTGCAAGTTCAGACAGAACAAAAGTTAATGAAATAAGCACAACATTCCAAAATCAGCTTTTAACGCGTATCAGACCTGAACAAGTCGGGTTAGTATTTCAACCTGTGAAAGCCAAAGGATTGGAAGCATCTTCAGGTACAACAGATTTCAGCATGCTATTCATCGGATTCAGTTTGTTCCTGATTGTGTCTGCTGTACTTTTGGTTGGCCTCCTATTCAGATTGAACATTGAACGGAGAACAAAGGAGATTGGTATTCTGCTCTCAATGGGATACACAACCAGATCCATTCGCTGGCGTTTGCTCAAGGAAGGGCTCATTCTTGCTGGGATTGGAGGTTTGCTAGGTCTGGTTGGTGCCGTCGCGTATGCTCGGCTAATGTTAATTGGTCTTCAAACTTGGTGGTTGGAAGCGGTAGGAACATCTTTTCTTCTTCTACATACCAGCCTGCCAAATTTAGCAATCGGGTATGTTATAAGTCTTATGGTTGTTTTATCCTCGATTGCTTGGACAGTGCAGAAACTCAGTAACGCCTCTGCCAAATCACTGGTAACTGGAACAACAGATGAGAGCCTGAAATCAAAGAACCAAACAGTCCGACCAAAAAGGATTTTTGCTTTCATTTTTCTTGTTGCAGCACTTGCTTTGATTATGTTTTCAATTCTGGCAACAACTTCACTATCAGCCAGTTTGTTCTTTGGTAGTGGAATACTGCTGCTGTTGTCAGCTCTGACTTTCTTTTCAATATGGTTGTCAAGTAGGAGATCAACATCTCTGGATCACAATACCACAATTAAGATGGGAGCTAGAAATAGCGCACGCCATCCCGAACGGAGTATGATCTGTACGACCTTGATTGGATGTGCCTGTTTTATTATTGTGGCAGTTGGCGCCAACCGCCATTCGGAGACTCCACGCATTTCGCATTTGCAAAAAGCATCCGGAAACGGTGGATTCGCTTGGGTTGCGGAATCTGCCATACCCTTGCATCAGGATCTAAATTCTGAAACTGACAGATTTGAGTTAGGGTTTTCCGATTCTGAGTCGAAATCTTTCCGTGGCCACCACATTTATTCATGTCGTCTACTACCAGGTGAAGATACAAGTTGTCTGAACCTATATCAACCGCAAAAGCCGCGTATCTTGGGAGTCTCCAACGATTTCATCCAAAAGGGTGGATTTCAATTCCATCAACAGATCGAAAAACGGAAAAATCCTTGGGAACTACTTAATCAGAATATAGAAGAGGGAGTTGTCCCAGTTATTGGTGATTATAATTCCGTGCTATGGATACTTCACCTTGGACTAGGCAAAGATTTGATTATACAGAACGAATCAGGGCAGGAACTAAGGCTCAGGTTTGTTGGGCTCCTCCAAAGCAGTATTTTTCAAAGTGAATTATTAATGTCAGAAACCAATTTCACCAAACATTTTCCGAGTCAAAGCGGATATGGATATTTTCTGATTCAAACACCTAATTTAAATAGGAATGTCAAAAAAGTTGCCCACATTTTGGAGGAAAAATTAGGTGACTATGGGCTTGATGTAACCAACACAATCGAGAAACTAGCAAATTACAGAGCCGTTGAAAACACATATCTTTCTACTTTTCAGACACTTGGAGGGCTTGGGCTGCTTCTTGGTACGTTTGGATTAGGCATACTGTTGCTAAGAAATACAATTGAAAGACGCGGTGAATTAGCGATGCTATGTGCCGTGGGGTTTCGGCAATCGACTTTATCGACAATGATTTTGGCCGAAAATGCATTTCTGCTGGCGGTTGGGATCTTGATTGGCACCAGTTCCGCCCTCACCGCAGTCGCACCACACTTGATAAAGTCAGGTACAAATATACCTTGGATTTCTTTAGTTGTTACTTTAATTTTGGTATTTAGTGTTGGGATTGCAGCTAGTGCGGTCGGTGTCTGGGTAGGGTTCAAAACCCCACTTCTTGTGGCCTTAAAGGAAAAGTAACTTCATGGTTAAAACCCAGGAGGAATAAATCCAACTAGGAGAATGACATGTATATAAGCATTACAACTGATGAACTAAGGACTAAGAAACTATCCCCTATCCACTTAGAAGAAACAATTAAGGCAATTAATGAGGATGGATATGTCATTATAAAAGATGTCATACCCCATGAACCCTTGGACATATTGAAAGAAAAAATGGGCCAAGATTCAGAAATATTAATCAAATCGGAAAAATGGGGTGGTGCTGGTCACCTGCATGGGCATCTCCAGCAAGGGCCTCCCCCTTTCGCTCCCTATGTCTTTTCCGAAATCGTTGCCAATCCGTTTATAATTCAAGTTTCCAAGGCTCTATTTGGAGAAGGTATATTCAACAGTTTTTACAATGGCAATACAAATTGTCCCGGGAGTCTGAAGCAACCATTACATATGGATGGTAAACATCTATGGCCCTGTTTAGAAGTTTCACATCCTCCTGTATCTGTTGTTATCAATATTTCTCCAATAGACACTAATGAAGAAAATGGAAGCGTTGAACTCTGGCCTAGTACACACTTGATCGGAGGCACCCCTAGACCCATGACAACAGAGATTGAAGAAGCACGTCGACAGATCATACCGCCCATACGAGGCAATGCCCGAAAAGGAAGCGTTTTAATCCGAGATGTTCGTCTCTGGCATCGTGGTGTCCCAAACCAATCCAGCCAAATGCGGCATATGATTGCTATGATACATCATATTGGTTGGTGGCGCAGGGGCCATGCGCTTACTTTCAATCGCGGGAGTGAATCGGCTTTTTTGGCCTGTGATTTGGATCACAACGCTGTTTTCACGGATGAACCTGTTGATTACCTGTTTTTGCAAAAAAAATTTAGATGAAAAATATCAGAACAGCCAATCAGATTTAATCATGCTTCTAGCAAATTAGAGATGAATCGCATTCAACACAACCTCCAATCCCTAGTACTGCAATCCTGATACCCTATTGTACTTGACCCTCAATTTTTATCTCTAGACTATCCAATAGTCCCATAATTCTTGAGGCAGATTTTTACGAATATCCGCATCATTTTTGTGTGTCCAGCGTGAAAACAGTCCAATTCGTGGTGACTCTTGAATATTGGCTGAACCGCTGTGACTCAGCCAGCCGTGCCAAAGGATTACGTCTCCCGCCTTGGCGATAAACTCTTGTGGAGGTTTAGTTGAGTCACCCTGAAATATACCCCAGTTATGTTCATCCCATTCCGGTATTTCTCGAAATGTACCCTCAATCTGGTCAGGGAAATCGAGGAAGTAGCGGTGCGCGTCCCGGTGACTGCAGGGCCAATATACAAAAGCACCACCACCGGAGTCAACGTCATAAAGGTAGGTCGTTGCGCCAATCATCAGTACCGCTTGGCACCCTTCTCCAGGATAACCATCAAGATGCCCTGTTTCAGGCATTTGCCATCCATGTCCTTCTTGCGGCCATCGTATCAATACACCGCAACCACCACCGTTAAATTGCTCTCCACCCAATTGTTCAACAATGGATTTTACGTCCAGTAAACCACCTAACTCCGGCGTTAGTTTTAGATTGCCAATATTTTTGCCTACAGGCCAACTATCTTTATCCTCCAAACTCCCACCAGCTTGCACCCAGAACTGTTCCCGCCACGCTTCAACAAGAGAGGTATCAAGAAAATCTCGAAGAACCAAGTAGCCCTCCTGTTTGAAAGAGTCAATCTGATTCTCCGTAAGCTGGAACGCCCCCATTAAAACTCCTTCCTTCAATTAATTAAACATCATTCATTAATCTAACTGCTGGCTCGCGAGAACAAAATCCCATAGAAGGCGCGAACTTCTACATTCGAGTGATCTCGCCAGAAATCAACCGGTATTAGAGAGTCATTGGCCATAAAGGGTCGATCTCGATGCCCATAATAAATCTGAGAAGTTTTTCGTTCTTTCCGAGTTACACGTACGGTTGCAGTATGTAGGACGGAAAAATTACACAAAAACAGCTGTTCCTGCATCTCCATACAAATTGCAGATTCCCCCTTGTTTCAACTGAGCTTCTCTATCGTCAAGGATCGGTTGCTTAACCGATTCCGGTGAAACAGAAAAACAGTGGGTTGTTTCATCGACATTAGACAAGTAAACTATCAGTTGAATATTCTTCATTCGAAGAGGGTATTCTATTAGATGCCCGCCATCTCGGTACCATCCCCAATGTTTAGGATCTCCAATATAAGCAGCCATGTGCTGAAGACCAATCTCTGAAAAGCAGATATCATTCTTCATCAAACTGTTTAGAGGTTCCATGACTTTGGGATGCCGAATCAAGCTATCGAACTCGGGCGTGCTGACCAGAACATCGTAATTAACTGTTTGGTGATTAGAGCAATCAAACCAAAAATCTTGTTTCTCAGCGCGATCCTGATCATAGAGATAAAGATAAAATCTAGCTCTTCGTCGGTTAGGATTCTTCCCAAGGAAAGGTATCCGTTTCGCTGAAAGAATTGATAATCCTCTTGCTTCAACTTTGTGCCTTTATCCAATTAAAATTCTTTTCACGAAGCTATTATGCATGTACTAGTTTTTGCTATTTCATTAGATCGTAGCACATTTTGTACATTAGAAATAGCCTCTAAAAATCTACATATCAGGCGAATACCACAAAAATATATGGTATGTACGTTCCATCCCAATTATCCATAGCAAAAGCCAAACTTCTAAATTATCAGGCATAAATAGTGTTATAATGTTAATGGAATATGGACCTTGTATGCAACGTCCTGCTTTAATATGGCAAAAATAAGAATTATCAAACCCACTTCTCAAATAGAATGGCAAAAAGAATTTGACAAATTATTTGTTGAGGTTGGATGCTTTTCATGGGAAAATATGTACGACAAACAAGCACGTGAATGCTGGTGGTCATACCCAGGGAGACTAGGGCAATCACAGCCGCGAGGACGTGGTGCTTTTGAAGACATAGTTGTTCCCGACAATATATCAACGAACCAAACTCATATCACTGCTATTATGAGATTTATAAGGCAATCAGAAAGAGTATTAGAGGACAAGTACGTTACGGAAGATATTGTCAGTGAATGGTGTCAACTTGGTCAAGAAAACACAAATGAAAAATCAAGCTCGCAAGAAAAAGAGTCTGCCAAAAAACTAATTGAAAAATCCTATCGTTACCTAGAAAGGTTTTATAATGGTGAAGATATTATGAAGGATTCTGACGTTGCTAAGATGGTAATACATAGTACTTACTATAGATCAGTAATTGATCATATCAGCCATTAACTATATCAAACATGTAGATTAAGCAGGATGTAGCAATTGAACAAACCCGTATTTCATCATTATCTCAGTTTTTATATATCACCAGTGACATATAAAAGAAAATATTTACAGTATAAAGCCTAGATCGCCTTCTCAATTATGAAGGTACCGTTTAGACTGAAAAATGAATATAAAGCAATCGATTTTCAGAATAATTAGTGTGGATGACGGACGAAATATAAAGTCTCAAATCTTCGATATATTTATTTCTCTATTAATACTATTGAGTGTCTTGGCAATAGTCCTAGAATCATTTGATCATCTTACTGAAAGATATAAAAGCCAATTCCATTATTTTGAAATGTTTGCAGTGGCCATCTTTACCATTGAATATGTTTTAAGATTCTGGACCAGTGATCTATTGTATTCGGATTCTCGAAATAAAGTGCGTTCTTCCATCAAGTATTTCTTTTCATTGTCTGGGCTGATCGATTTACTGGCAACTCTTCCCTTTTATGTATCGGCAGCTGGAACAGCAATTGGTGATTTTCGGTTCCTTCGGACTGGTAGACTTCTCCGTAGTCTGCGATTATTACGAATTCTTAAGTTAAATAAATATTCGAAGTCGCTGGGCTTATTAGGCGAGATCATCATGGAAAAAAAGAGCGATTTACTGGCAGCGTTCATGTTTACTTTCGTGTTAACTGTCATTGCTGCGTCCTTAATGTATAGTGTCGAACACGAGGCCCAACCTGATAAATTCCCAAATATTATTGAAACATGTTGGTGGGCAGTAATCACACTGACAACTATTGGATATGGAGAAGTTACTCCGAAAACGGGTTTGGGCAAAATTGTTGGAGGATTAATTTCAGTGCTATGTGTCGGTTTGGTAGCGTTGCCCACTGCGATTTTAAGTGCTGGTATGATCGAGAAATTACATAGAACAAGGCATGATGAAAACATGTTGGCCGAGGGGGATAAAAATCTAGAATTGGACTCTTTGAGACAAGACATAAGTGACAAAATCGAAGCTATTGATGAAAAATTAAACGAATTAATTGAAAAAATTGAGAACTGAGTCTTTTGTAAAAAGTATCCCAGACTCATAAGCTACACTAATTCGTCTAGACTGGCGTTAGAGCAATAATGTGAAAATCCGCTCTTCAACTCTGAAACCAAGTTCAATTTAGGCTGTGGTTACTCCGGAATCAGGCTTTGCGATGCAGTCAATATCCAACAGTGGCCGATAATTCGTTTTCATGTGCTAGATTGAGGTACCTTGAGCCCAATGTGACTGGCATTTAGAACACGTTTTGAGGGTAATCCTCGCCTAACAGGATTACGTTACTGCATCAATGGAACAAATTATTAACTTTGTTTCGACTAAAGGCAACGGAAAATCTGATTAGACCTATCCACTTCATTTCGGCTTTAAGGGGCATTTTCAACATAAAACAGGTGGTATTTGAAAAAAAACTAATCCAAATTAATATTTCTGCGTCTAAACACAATTGGGCCTAGTTAAGCCATTATTTCGTGGGCTTCTCGGACTTAAGGTCTTGATAAATTAAGCACAATATTATGTTACGTTATAGCCTAGAGGGAATGTGGATACCGATTTTGATAGTAGTTTTTTCTTGTCAGATATATTTAGATTGACGTTTTCTCTCTGGATGTAGGAGAAAACACATTTGAAAACCTTTTCGCAGCTCAATCTAATTGAGCCACTTTTACGAGCCGTGTCGGCTCGGAACTACGACACGACAACCCCAATCCAAGCGGAAACAATTCCGCCACTTCTCGCTGGGCGAGACGTTCTCGGTTGCGCCCAAACTGGCACAGGAAAAACAGCTGCTTTTGCCTTGCCTATTCTGCAACACATTGCAGAGCGACCCAGCCTTAGCAAACGCCCGTATATTCGAGCCTTGGTCTTGGCCCCAACCCGTGAACTGGCAGCACAGATTTGCACCTCCTTTGAGGCGTATAGTCAGTTCCTGAAGACCCGCCAGACGGTGATTTATGGTGGTGTCCGACCTAGTACACAGATCCAAGCACTAAAGCGTGGCACCGATATTCTGGTCGCAACACCTGGTCGATTGCTGGATTTGCAAGAACAGGGATTTGTCGATCTGAACCAGGTTGAGTTTTTCGTTTTGGATGAAGCTGACAGAATGCTCGATATGGGTTTCATCAATGACATTCGATCGATTATTAAGCTCTTACCAGAGCGTCGTCAAAACCTACTCTTTGCGGCGACCATGCCACAGAGTATTTCCAAGTTGGCTGACTCAGTCTTAGATCAACCGTTTCGCTTCCAAATTTCGCCCAAAAAATCGGTGATTCAGGAAATCCAGCAAGAGGTAATGTTTGTCAAACAGTCAGACAAGCGTCATTTGTTGATCCGGATCATTCGAGAAAACCAAGTTGCGCAGGCGATTGTGTTCATGAGAACCAAACATCGTGCTAGCCGTTTGGCTCAGCAACTGAACAGAACTAAAATTAATGCCGAAGCAATTCACGGTAATAAGTCGCAGGCGGCACGTGAACGCGCACTCAGAAGTTTTCGGAAGGGCGAAACTCGCATTCTGGTCGCTACTGACATCGCCGCCAGAGGGCTAGATATTGATGGTGTGAGCCACGTGTTTAATTTCGATTTACCAAACGAAGCGGAGAGCTACATTCATCGAATTGGTCGTACGGGTCGAGCAGGCAGATCTGGAATTGCAATTGCCTTCTGCGCCCCTGAGGAATACAATTATTTAAAGGACATTGAGAAGTTGATGGGTATTCAAATCCCAGATTCGAAGGTGGATCAAGGTTGGGATAGTCAACCCACTACAACAGAAGGTAAAGCAATGCCTGAAAAGCGAGTTGGGCAAAAACCTGTCTCACTGGAAAAACAGGAGCCTAAACCCAAACGAAATAACCAAGTAAACCGAAAGTCAACCCAGTTTCGGCGTAAGAAGACATCAACGAGTAAGTCTAAATCGCAATTACGATTTGCGGCTGCTAGTTCCTAAACTGATCCAAATCTAAATCAGAAAGGCCGACCGGGAATCCCGGTCGGCCTTTTTTTGTTTTTGACTTTAATGTGCTGATTGTATGTCCAGATCAGATAATAAAATTGTGCTGTTCATCAACTTCTTGTAGAATGGGTGGGTTGAGGGGTTTGTTCTTCTGAAAACAGGAATATGATTATGAGTCAGAAACACTATCGAGCAGGAGCCATTGGCCACACTGGCGCTGGCAACTACGGTCATGGCCTCCACCTTTCTTACCGTTACCTAGAAAATGTCGAGTTTATTGCAGTTTCAGATCCCGATCATATGGGCCGAGAAAAAGCGGTGGCAGAAACCAATGCCTTGCGAAGCTATGCTGACTACAGAGAGATGTTGGAGCGAGAAGATCTAGACATCGTCAGTGTTTGCCCTCGATGGGTAACAAATCATGTGGAGATGGTGTTAGCTTGTCTGGAAGCAGATTGTCATGTATATTGCGAAAAGCCGATGACAGCAACTTTAGCAGATGGAGACCTGATTGTTGAAACGACAGCACAGAAAGGGCTGAAAGTTGCCGTCTCTCATCAGGGAGTCTACTTCCCATCCACTCATGCACTGAAGCAGTTATTGCGGGATGGAAAAATCGGGCAAGTTGAATCGATCCGTGCGCACGGGAAACAAGATGGGCGTGGTGGGGGCGAAGATATGATAACTCTTGGAACGCATACCTTCAACATGATGCGCTTTCTAGTGGGTGATGTTGACTGGATGACCGCTCATGTTACTGAGGCTGGAAAAGAGGTTGGACTTGACCATGTTCGCCCACCAACTGAACCCGTTGGGCCTGTAGCGGGCGATTGTATTGAAAGTTACTTCGCTTTCAAAAGTGGAGTCACTGGCTTTTATGATTCACGGAAGGATCGGTTTGGACGAGGTGGGATGGAGATCTACGGTAGACAAGGCATCATTGCCCTGAACATAGGCCGATCTCACCAAGTCGCAATCTGTCCATATCCGTGTTGGAGAATTGGTGATCTGTCCCAACAGTGGGAAATAATCGAAATTTGCGATTCACCACCTACAAGTGAAAACTCACTCGATTATGGCAATCGTTTGGCGATCATGGACTTGATCGAGGCAATTGAACAAAATCGGAAACCACTTTCTAGTGCTAGCGATGCAGTAGCTGCCCTCGAGATGATTGTCGGTGCATACCAAGCACAACTGACCAAAGCCCGTGTCAGTTTCCCGATGAAAAATCGGCAACACCCACTGAGTCATTAATAATTCTAAAGGAAATATCTTATGAGAATAAGCATTGTCGATTGTGGCGAAAATAGTGGGAGTTACCTATTAGAATATGCTAATTTGAGTTAAGGAGACCCTGTTACTGTCTGCGATATTAACGAGACAGCTCCGCTCAAACGAGTTGATACCTTTAGAAGTCATAGGCAGCTAAACCAATTACCAGCGATGGCACATCCCACCAACGAAAAAAGTAACTACCATCCACTAACCGAAGGATAACTAATGAGAATATACAGATAAATGACGGCATATATACCGTGACAGCTTGGAAACACATTAAACTTGTGTCCCGTTTTTTTATGGTGTGATATATTATCAGCGTTATTTTTTTCAGGTTTAAAGATAAATATGATTGGGGTACCCGATGATAAAACATAACGAAGTAGATAGGTCGTTTGATTGTGAACCAACTTTAACCGATTCGCAGGTATTGGAATTTTGCCATAATGGTTTTCTGGTTTTGAAAGGTGTGGTTGATGATGAAACTAATCAACTCACCTGTGCCTATCTAAATGGAGAGATACCTTCCAATCCAAGTTTCATTCCTAAAAGTTTGACAAACGAGGACCTAGATCGGATTCGCAATTCACATGAACCAAGTACGCTGCTTCTTGAAAGGTGGTTCATCAAAAATGTTCTTCTTAATTCACAATTGGCAGGTGCACTACGCTCATTACTTGGTAAAAACGTAGGGTTACCCGTCTTGGTGAGCAGGCATACTACTGAATGTCCATCTCCTACACAAGGATGGCATCACGACGCGGATCACATATTCGGGCCTGAACTCAATTTCCTAGAGGTGTTTTACTATCCTCAAGATACTCCAGAAAAAATGGGGCCAACTGAAGTTGTTCCCGGGTCCCATATTACTCGCACACACCGTGAAGCGGAAGATAAAGGTGTCTCTGCTGCTGGTCCGGCGGGAACGCTTTCCATCCACTCTCAAAGCATCTTGCATCGCAAAGGTGAATCGACCGCTACGGGAACACGCCACATGATAAAATACGATTATTGGCGTACGGTTCCTCCTCAAAGAGATTGGATCGTTGAGCCAAACTTCGACTTTCAGAAGGCTCATTATGGCCATCACGGCACCGCCAGATACATTGCTCATATGTTTTATTGGTTATGTGGAAAAGGCGAAGAATATCGGATCATCGGTGGACAAGGATGGCCTTGGTCAAGTGTAAACCAAATTGGTCCGTCCTATGGCTTTGCTAAAACTGAAGGCTATCTTCCGAACTGGCGAAAGAATAATTCGGACGATTACGCGAGCTAAAAGGTTGCTTGCCGTTTGCAGTTAGAATGGCCTTTGTCCACATTGGCAAGCTGCTTGCACGTGCAAAGAGCCCGTTCTCTTATTAATCTTGGAGAATAGAACAGGTCTACAGTAGCCAAATTCGACCTCTCGCTTAAGTCAAAGAAACAGAAGTTCGGAGACTTTTGAGCCACATATTGCATAAGGATTTAGCTGTCTCTCAGCTAGGACTCTGGTGAGTTTCACTGCTTGCGCAGGAGATCTACTCGACTCTATACAGGTAGTCAATCGCTATGGTAACAAATAGATTGACGGATGAAGGTTTTTTTAGGCTTCGATGTCGTTGTTCTTATTAAAATTGGAAAATTGTCAAGAACTCTTGATCAATTGGACTTACAATGCCCATCCAATCCAGTATTTAGGCATTCGGTCCGAAACAAAGTTCGCCTCTCACCCCCTCCATCTTGAAAGTAATGAATTGATTGACGAGTGCTCCTATTCTTTTAGAGTTGCTTTGCCCTCGATTGCACAAAGTTCAAGATATATAAATGGAGAAATAATTGGTATGAATATTGTTACTACCACAGGCTATGCTCTACTAATATAAAACAACCAAATGTTTTCTATAAACATTTACAGAAAAGTAGATTATATTGACAGAAGTCTAATCTCAAACGTCAGGGTTACAGAGCTTGAAATGATTAGGTTGACACAGTAAAATAGCCTCCAGCTTAGAGTAATCAATCTCATGGAAGAAAATATCAAGCAAATAATAGTGATGAGGATAGATCAATGTTGAATGCCGACCAGATTAAAGATTTCCAGCAGGACGGCTTTTTGCTCGGAGATCGCATTTTGGATGACGATCAGGTGGAAGAACTTCGAGAGGAACTGGATCGTGTTATTGCTGAGAGACCGGAGAAACCAGATCTCAGCCAGTCAAAAGCGACGCGCATTGCCAATCTGGGTGGTAACCCAGATACGCCAGTTTGGCAAATTGTCAATATGTGGCAAGCTAGCGAAGCTTTTCGTGCCTTAACCTTTCACCCGATAATTGTCGAAGAAGTTGCGCAATTACTGAATGCCGAGGAACTACGTGTCTGGCATGACCAAGTTCAGTATAAGCCGTCGGGGATCGGTGGTATCACCGGGTGGCATCAGGATTCTCCTGCCTGGCCCAATATTGCACCGAAAACAACACAAATTTCGTCGTGGGTCGCGTTAGATGATGTTGATGAATCGAACGGTTGTATGAGCATGATTCAAGGGTCACATAAATGGGGCGTTTGCGGACATTTCTTACACCAGATGAAGTCTTTTCAAGACGTGCCCACATTGTTCGAAAACCAGGAACTTCACGTTGTTTTGCGGCCTGTAAAAAAAGGTTATGTTCATTATCACCATGCTTTAGCTTGGCATGGATCCCATCAAAATACCAGTGGCCGTAGACGGCGTGCTATTGCTAATCACTACATGACTGAAAATACTGTCTACGATGAAACTGGTGGACACCTTATGAAGCCGTTTGTAACTGTTGCTCACGGTGAGAAACTCGTTGGAGATGTGTTTCCTCTAGTGTGGCAGAAAGATAGCGAGGTGTAAATTGACAAACGAGGAAAAATTTATTGTTGATCTGGAGGGATACTTGGTGATTAAAAACGTCCTGACAGAAGACGAAATTGTGGAAATGAACCAGATCATCGACAATGGGGACAGAAACGGCCCACCAAGTCGCTGGGGAGAACCTTTTAAAAAATTGATTGATCATCCCAAGATTCTGCCTTATTTGATTGAGTTAATTGGTCCAAGCGTCCGGCTAGATCATGACTACGCTATTTTTATGCAAAACGGCAGTTCGGGAGGTGGACTTCATGGAGGGGAGGATGGTGGTAGACCAGGAGGTAATGAAGGAGATCATTGGTACAAGTGCCGAGACGGCGTAATCCGCAATGGTTTGTGTGTGATAACCTACAATCTTGCTCCTGCAAAGCCTGGTGATGGTGGTTTCGCCTGCATCCCTGGCAGCCACAAAAGCTATTTTTTGCGCAATTTGCCTGATGAAGTTCGTCATTTTCAGAGGCAGACCCATTATGTGGTTCAGCCAGAAGTTGAAGTTGGAGATGTTGTGTTCTTTACCGAAGCGCTAATACACGGTACGATGCCATGGACAGCCGAAAACGAACGACGTTCTTTACTCTACAAATACAGTCCAGGACATTCCGCTTGGTCCGGAAACTACTATAACCTCAATGATTACGAAGAATTGACGGAAAGGCAAAAGCTAATGTTAGCTCCACCCTCTATTGGTGGAAGATCTAGTATTACACTTGATGATAATAAGGGGTAGCTCGGAATCAGGCAGGTATTTGGATGAGTGACCCAAGGGTCTGTATCTGCTAATGAGAGTTCTTCGCTACAACCGGATGCAAAATGACATGGAAATTTGGCAGGAAATGAAAGCAGAAGACTATCAATTCTTTCAGCAAAACGGATACCTTTCCTTGGGAAGAATCCTAACCGACGAAGAGTTAGGCTTTTACCTACACCTTTATGACCAGGATCGTGCTGAGAAACAGGATTTTTGGTTTGATTATGGACATCATCACCAGACAGCAAACTACGATGTTCTTGTTAGTACGCCTGAATTTGATAGTTTGGTTCGACATCCCAAAGTCATGAGACCTCTAAACAATTTAATGGAGAACGATATTTGCTTTTCGGAGATTGGTATAAGACACATGGCTGCCTATACTGGAGAACCAAGACATTGTGTTTGGCATCGAGACGGTGATGTTCACGGAGGAAGGCATCTAATGGGACACCCACTGAGGATAAGGAATGTTCAACTGATGGTTTATTTGTCGGATGTTGATGAAACAACCCACTGTTTCTCTATTTCACCGGAATCAGTTGATCAACCGGTCTTGCAAAAAGGGGAGCAGTTGAAAAAAGGAGGAATCCATAATCTACACGGTCAAGCAGGAACAGCTGTTTTGTTTAATTTTTCCGTCCTACATACTGCAACCGTACGCGTAACTCAGAAAGAACGAAAAACTGCTCAGATTTATTACGGACATCGGAATCGACCGCATATGGCCAACGATTCTCTAATACCAGTTGATTTCTGGCGAGATCACCCAGATGTAGAAGTCCGCGCCTTCTACGGGGTTCTAAACGATAAGACGCGCAAATATCTGGAAATAGCAGGAGCTAAAAAGCATTCCTTAAAAGGATCAGCAGAGATCTTGTATGAAATTGATTATAAAAATCGACGAAAGCGGTCGCTGGCACAAAATGCGTAGGGAGGAAGCTTCTCTCCTGACATGAGTATGGACTATTAGTTTGCAAATTATCAATGAATCAGCAAAAGAGGTGGTAATATGGCACTAACAATTGAAGAAATTGGCACATATAACACGCAAGGATTTGTTCTGGTCAAAGATGTGCTGAATCCAAGCGATACAAAACCTGTAATTGATGAGTTGGAAGCTTTTATTGATGGTCAAGCTCAGGAATTATATGATCAGGATAAAATTACCGACCTACATAAGAACGCACCTTTTGATATGCGTTATGGTTTGTTACTCAAACAATGTGCAGAAATTGGTAACGGCATGGACATTATGCATATGCGTGCTCCTGCCATGTTTGCATTTTTAGGTAATGCTATTTTTTTGGATGCAGTTGAATCACTGGTTGGCCCGGAGATTACCTGTAATCCAATCCAGCACGTGCGAGCTAAACCACCATCAGATTATGGTCATAGTAGCTGGTCACATGGGGTTCCTTGGCATCAAGACGCAGCTGTAATGATGAAGGAAGCGGAAGGATCAAATGTGATTACCTGCTGGCTACCACTCAGCAAAAGCACAATTGAACGAGGTTGCCTGCAAGTCTTGCCTAAGGTTTCTAAGATGGGTTACTTACGGCACCAGAAAGAAGGTGGTACTATGATCGCGCCCGACTTAATGCCTGAGTTTGATCCAGTCTTTTTGGAGTGTGATCGTGGCGACGTCGTATTTATTAGCCGGTTCACACCACACTGTTCTGTTCCAAACCAGTCCGATTACTGCCGTTGGTCACTTGACTTGCGCTATCAACCAACAGATCAGCATACAGGACGAACATCAAACCCTGACTTCATCGTCCGCAGTCAAAGTAATCCGGATAGTGTATTGACCGATTACAATGAATGGTGTCACCTTTGGGTTGATGCGTTTGAAAATCCGAGAGGTCATGCAGTACATCGGACAGATTAAGATAACCACATTTTGGGATACTACCCTGTTACACCATCCCTAATTTAATTCCATCAAACAACTCAAAAAAATTGGTAGATACTTTTGCCAGTATATCCACCTGCCGGCATTAATTATCACAAGGGCCTAATCTTTTCTTTGCAACAGTGGATGCTTGATTCACAAGCCAAAAGATGAATGATAAACAGTGCGCAAGTTGACTAACTGCCTAACCCAGTGAAAAGGACTTAGCGCTTCATCTTTCTGCAGACTAGAACGTTTTTACAATGGCAAGGAACTGTCAAAGATCCGAATGTGGGCCATGACAATTCTCAACAGCACCTACTACTGGTTGGTGGTTGCCAGCAACTAAGATCAATCGACTCCTTAGCAAGACGACCAAATCGGTCTGTTACTTCCTCTCGAGAGACAATAGGCCAAATCGGGTATGAGAAAGAGGCAAGGCGATTGGCTCTGCTGGATCTATAAGGGCTGGATGACTGTGGTAGGAAGAGGAAGAGCTCACCATAGATCAATAAGCGTAATTCCTAAGCCTACCAGAAGCCCTTCAACAGGAACATATTAGAGGGGACAATACCAGCGTGGGGTAAAGAAGAAATCTTCCTTCCATTCATAAACTAACAGGATATTGATGAATAGGTACCATGTTAGCCTTTATATAAATAAATCGTCAGCCAGGGTTATATCTCCCCACGCATTCCATGACATTATGTTTTCTAAAGGGATTTTAAACTGGTTATAATCCCAAATGGCGAGTTTTCTGCCATCTTGGTGCCGCACGGCCCAACTTACTCGTACTTTTGACGTATCATCAGCAATGTTTGGGTTGCCTAACTGCTCTTGTATCTGATCATAGGTTGCAAGCACTTGGAATTGGAAGTAAGATCCATTTTGGATATAATATAGATGATCATTCGGTGGAGAACCTGTCATTTCCTGCTTCTCCCATGATTTAAAATATAATGTGAATATTGAGATTACAACTAAACATACGATACAATTGAAAAAACAGTTTCAAGGAGAAGTGATTTTTTTGGGATTTGAAAAAATTAGGTTGCAGTTCTACACCAAATCAGGTTGTTCACTATGCGAAGTTGCCAAAGCAGATTTAAAAAAATTGCATCTAAACTTAATAATAGAAATTGAGGAAATAGATATTACATCAGATACTAAATTCTTTGAGAAATATAAGTACCTAATTCCGGTTGGTGAGTTAGATGGTATACGTCTTTTTACTCATCGTATCAACACTAAAGCTTTGATACGTCGACTTAAAAAAATGGGAAGGTTGCATTGAATTGGCTATCTGGATACTTTAAAACAAGAGATCCACGATAAACTTAACGATATTGTTTCAGCATATATTTATATGGTATAATTGTTGTTTTTATTTTCTTTAAAGCTATCTCAACGATTTTTTTGGAAACAATAAAAATAATTTCACATTTATACAAGGAACTCGAAAATGGCAAGAGCAGGGCGTGTAAAGATTAAACTCGAAAGTACTGCCGGAACTGGTTATTTCTACATTACGACAAAGCCAACCAGGTCACAGGATAAAATTGAACGGAAAAAGTACGATCCTAAAATTCGCAAACATGTTCTCTTTGTTGAAAAACGGCTAAGCTAATTAATTTTTGATTCTATGCAACGCCAGAATTTAAGGTCTGTAAACAATACCAAGTCTCCACTTTCGTTCAAAAATGCTATCAAGGATATCCACACCCCAAAGGGTCGGTATGTAATCTATGCTATCCTGACTATGTCAATTGTGGCACCCATACTGCAGAAAATGATTGGTCTAGTTGCTAGTGATAATATAGCTCTCTATATTACATTAGGGATTATGGTTATAGGCTTATTTTGTGTTGCTTTTAAAATGGATAAAATTTCAGAGGTTATTAATCAACACCAACTGGACAAACTTAACCAACGTCTGAAGAATAAGAAAGAAACTAACCATTCAGATGCCTAAAGCAGAGCTGACTTACGCTAGTGCTGGTGTTTCATTCGATGCTAATGAAGCTGCTATGACCAGCATCAAATCAACAATTGAATCGACCTATCGACCGGAAGTACTAAGTCATGTTGGCAGCTTTGGTGGTCTTTTTCAACTCGGTAATTACAATCAACCTGTTCTAGTTTCTAGCACTGATAGCGTTGGAACCAAACTTAAGTTAGCTTTCATGACTAGGCGTTATGACACTACAGGATTTGATCTGGTCTCGCATTGTGGCAATGATATTGTGGTGCAGGGAGCAGAACCACTTTTTTTTCTAGACTATATTGGTACAAGTAAGCTCGCTCCTGAAGTTACTTCCGAAATCGTAAATGGTCTAGCGAAAGGATGTCTGGAAATTGGGTGTACCTTAATTGGTGGTGAAACGGCTGAATTGCCTGGATTTTACAACGATGAAGAGTACGATCTCGTCGGAACCATTGTTGGTGTTGTTGAAAGAGACCAAGTGATTACTGGTAACCAGATTGAGACAGGGGACCTACTAATTGGTCTTTCCTCAATGGGGTTACATACGAATGGGTTTTCACTAGCCCGGAAAATCGTCTTTGAGCATTGTGGTTATGAAATTGATCAACACATTCCTGAACTCGGCACAACAATTGGCGATGAGTTACTCAAAAATCATAAGAGTTATGTCAAGACCGTATTAGATTTGCAAAATCAGTGTAAGATTAAAGGTATCGCACATATCACAGGTGGCGGTTTGCCGGATAATCTGATTCGTATCCTTCCAAAAAATTGCCAAGCAATAATCAGGAAGGATAGTTGGCGTATACCTCCTATTTTCCCTTTCTTACAGGTAAAAGGAGATGTATGTCAGAAAGAGATGTTTCATGTATTTAATATGGGCATTGGTTTGGTGATTGTGATGTCTAGAGATGACGCAGATACTGCGATGGCATTTCTGGAAGATGTTGGAGAAACACCATTTTTAATTGGAGAAATTGTTTCAGGTAAACATGGAATCGAAATTATCTAGACCAATTTTAGACCAAGCAGCCATAAAAGAAATTTGCGATGTCCTAGCGACAACCAATTCGCAAGTTGCATTTCAGTCAATTGCAGAAGAGGATGAAGCTGATCTTGCCGTTTTCTTGCTGACTCTCCATCATACTTCGGACGAACTTGCTAAGCATGCATCTGAAATTTTGCTTGCGCTTCCACCAGAGAAACAAGCTACTGTAGCAGAAAATGTAGTAAAAACTGAAATGGCCGACATTGATAAGGTAAAGGCAATAACACATCGAATCATTGAACAAATCACGGAAGCGGCAGAAAAAACAATTGCCTTTGGAGATGGAAAAACGAATCTTATAAATATGTTATCGGACATGTCACAAGAAGATCGGGGGAGTTTGCTTGAGTCACTAGAAGTAAAAAATGAGGATCTCGTAACAGAAATTAATCAAACCCTTTTTCCATTTGATGACTTGACAAAGCTTGACGATGATGCAATCGGAACAATTATAAATTACCTTGGATCTCCTACGCTTTCTGTGGCTCTTCACAATGTCCCTCCGGAAGTCCAGAATAAATTTTTCGATGCCATGGATCAAGAAGCGGCAGAAGCTGTTAAATCAAGATTTAGTGAACTAAGTTTCACCGAGAAACAAACTGCCACCACCGCACAGAAATCGATCGTTGATCTAGTCCAAAGACTCGCCGCCAAAGGATTCATCAAGATTAATTCTTAACATATAAATCGTGTTTTTTGGCATTACTTTACAATACACCGGACAATTAGCTTAAGCAGTATTTCATTCTCGTCCATGGTTAATCATATCAAGCGATTCAAAAAAAGTTTTTCCCTTCAAAAAGAATGGGTACGATAGATTTACCTTCATATTTGAAATGAGTTCCAAGAGACTTGCCGTCACAGTTCTTCTGATAGTTTTAGCTCATGTTAGTCCGGCTAATGAAAACCAAGGTGTTAGCGTTTATAACGCTCAATTCACTGTTTCTTCAAAACAATTGACATACCTTTCTGAGGCCCTAATCTCTGCCATCAATAATCAGCTTTTGTCATTTCCAGAGATTAAAGTTTACGATTCTGACAGCAAAATTGAAAACACCTTTCAGGATCTTAATCAGATCCTGCAGTTGGATAAAGTTCAACTCCTACAGATTCGGCGTCAGACAGGCTTTGATGGCCTCGTTGCCGGCGGTCTGGAACTAACTGATCAAAAAATCTCTATCAAGCTGCATCTTGTTGATTTTTCATCTGGCAGGATCTATTTAAACGACCAATTTGAAGGGAAATTCGGATCAGATCTACTCGAAAGTATTGAAAAGCAAGTTAAAGCCTTTGCTAATACGTTAATTCATTATTACGACTCCACTATCACGATCACCTCCGAACCAACTAATGCTGATGTAAATGTAAACGGTAAACAGATTGGTAAAACACCAATCAAATCGCTGGACGTGGCAGATGGCATCCTCGAAATTAGAGTTAGCAAAGACGGCTATACTCCATACCAAAAAGAAGTAGAGGTGTTCCGAGGTCAGCGTACATATGTGCATGGCCACATGTATGACCAAATTACAGAACATCTGCTGAACAAAAAAAGCCGGTGGAAACTCGACTCCATGAATTTTAGTATTGGCACCAGTATGCAGTGGCAAAACTGGAGTGAGATCAACGCTGAAGCAGGCAGAGTGGCAAATTTTCGCTACACATCCAAGTTTGGCCGGTGGGAACTTGGCTTGGAAGTGAGTACAGCAACGGCATCTTCCTGGCATGCAAATCAGAAATTTGAAACTTTCCTCGGCAAAGATTCATCCACTAATGAGTTCGAAATTACCTTTTCACGATTTTGCTTGGTTAGTCAATTCAATCTCGTGGAAAAACTAAATCAGTTTGATCTCTATGTGGGGTCACAGCTGGGTTATGCATCAACCCACTCTTCACAATATAACCTTGGCTGGTATTATCCAAGTGGCAATAATATTGAAAACCGACACGTTAATCCGGTAATTGGTGGTGAAATAGGGATGCGGTTCTATCTCGGATCAGCCTTGAAACTTTCTACCTTCATTGGCGGCAATTCCGCTGGAAAAATGAGCTACAATCGAAAAACGGCAAACTACTGGGGAGAGGCGACCTACAAAACCAAATCACTTGGCTCAGATCATGTTTACTTCGGAGGAACCTTAACTTATAGTTACTGGTCTGTGAGAAAATAATGGAAGTAAGAAAATGAGAGAGATCTATTTATTTATCAGTCTGTTTGTTTTATTAAGTTGCGGAGGTTCTGAAGAGAGCTATGAGGATGCAACAGCTATGGATGCAGAGGGTATGATTGTCCCCAGGAGCAATTATACCCAACTGCAAAATCAGATCTTTTATGGAACCGTCCCAATTGAGTTGGAAATTACACCAAAATCAAACACACCATCGTTTGCTTGGAGAACAACCGGATCGAAATTCATGGTTTTAACTATTTTTGAAGATAAAATAGATCTACGAGGGAAGACAGTCGCCAATCCGCAAGACGTCGTTTGGACTTGGCATTCAGGCGTTGGAAAAGGTCGTGAAGGAAATGTTAGCTTCAGTGACGGAGCTGATGTGGAAAAAAGTGAAATTTCAAATCCTGCAACCGCAACCTCTTTAGAACCCAATTCAATTTACTACATTGCAATCTGGGGATATGACGATGCTTACAACTTAATGTATTCCAGCAAGGAGTACAAGTATCAGACTGCTCTTAGGTAAATTACAAACTCCTAACTTCAAATTCAATTGCCAATTGTTTGCCGGGCTGCCCACTGAACTCAATCGGATAGTCACCATCAAAACAGGCTTTACAGAAATTTTGTGGAGATTTAACACACTTCAACATCCCTTCAATACTTAGGTAACCTAGACTGTCGGCCTCAATATATTTCTGGATCTCTTCCACTGACCATGAATTGGCAATTAATTCTTTCCTTGTTGGAGTATCTATACCATAAAAGCAAGGATATTTATTTGGCGGTGAAGATACTCGGAAATGGACTTCCTTGGCTCCTCCCTCCTCACGAATTAGCTTGACAATCTTCCGTGAATTCGTACCGCGCATAATAGAGTCATCGACAACAATAACCCGCTTCCCTTCCAACACATTTCTTACCGGGTTCAATTTCACCCGCACCATTAGATCCCGAATCTCCTGCGAAGGATTCATAAAAGTTCGACCAACGTACGGATTCCGGTGCAATCCAAACTCAAAAGGTATACCCAGTTCCTCAGAATACCCGATAGCGGCAATGGTAGCGGAGTCAGGAACAGGAATAACGATATCAGCATCGACCGGGCATTCTCGTGCCAGTTGTCTGCCAAACTCGCGTCTCGGACGATTAACTAACTGGTCAAACACAATGCTGTCTGGACGAGCGAGATATATATATTCAAAAATGCATTGTGACAACTCCAATTCAGCTGAACCGATAAAAAAAGATTTTGGTTCCTCATCTATGGAAGTAATTACAACCATTTCTCCCGGTGCGACTTCACGAATCGGCTCCGCTTCAATCACATCAAAGGCACATGTTTCAGATGCCAACACATAGGCTTGATCCAAACGTCCCAGCCAAAGTGGACGAAACGCGTGTGGGTCACGAACACCTACCATAATTGATTTACCCATAAATATCAGTGAGTAGGCACCTCGTACTTCGCGGAGCGCATCCATAATCCGATCCTCCAGAAGGACATGCCGAGACTGAGCAATGAGGTGAGCGATAACTTCCGTATCAGAGGTAGAACTGAATATTGACCCGCTCTCCTCTAAATCACTTCGAATCCGAAATGCATTGATCAAGTTGCCATTATGCGCTATTGCCAAAGGTCCTCGCTTGTATTGTCGGACCAGAGGTTGTGCATTTTCGATCTTACTGCTTCCCGCGGTTGAGTAGCGATTATGGCCGATGGCCATTTCTCCTGACAACTTGGCTAAAATGTCAGTGTTAAAAATGTCTGCGACAAGGCCCATCGCATGATGATAAGAAAAAGATTCAGAGTCTGAAACGACAATTCCAGCACTTTCCTGACCGCGGTGCTGAAGTGCCCGTAACCCTAAGTAGGTGAGTTCGGCTGCTTGAGGGTGCCCAAAAACGCTAAAGACACCACATTCATCTTTTGGCTTATCATCATCATCCCAATCATCAAAAAGCTGCATATTATCCTGATTTCCCGCTCTTTTGATCAATAATTGCATGTCCAGAACTTGATATATGACGTTTTCTAGGTGGTTTACTCAACTGAGTTGCCATCTGTGATCGAATGTTGCAATTTCGTTTCTGTACTTTGGCTAAACTTATCACCAAGAATCGCCCCTATCGCCGCCGAAAGAATCAACAATAATTCTACTGGAAACCTGATTTTAAGGAAGACTTTTAGAGGAAGTGTAATGATAAAAGCAAATGGCCTAAACATATGCAGGAGGTAAGATACTATGTTTTGCCCTAACGAATCGGTGAGTGAGTCCCAAGAAATATTTAGCAGCAAAATCAAGACAACTACCGCCGGTGCACCGAGAAAAGCACCATTAAAGGTGTCCCGCCAGTCAATCTCTTCGCCAAATCGCTTACCAATGAACCGGACGCCTTCAGTCACACCAGCAATACCACATCCATAGGTAATCGCAAAAGAAATAAATGTCAGCAACCCAACTAAGAAGCCGTGTTCAATTCGGTTTCCCACTAAGATTTTAACAACCCATTCATAGGTAACAAGATAACAAACCAGTGCAGCAATAAAACCAATGGTACTACCACATACAATCTGTCCAGTGATGTTTAGGAAGGTATCTTTTCGTGACATAGAAAATCTTGATTGCGAAAGCATGGTGATTATATCACGGTAATCTTTAGCTGTCAACAATGATAGTTAGTCGTTGATAAATAGAGAAAATCTTTGTATATTCTATTATGACAGATAAATTGTAAAGAGCTGAGGTAGAGTTTGGAGTAAATAGCTAAATACTAACGCAGCCTCGCTTTCATTAGCCTTGGAAACGAATTTGGAAGAGCTTATCTCTACAAATAACTATAGCATGTTTCGTAGCAAATAAAAACTAACGAGATGACAAGTTTAACGGGGATTTATTAACTACGGTGATCGTTTATCAGTTTAGACACTGTGCTAACGGTAATAGGCAAATTGCCCTGAATTTAAAATCCCCTTTAACACTCAGGAAACAATTATGCCTAATAATCAAGCACATCCAAATATCCTGTTTATTATGGCCGATCAGTATCGTTTTGATTACCTTAACTGCGCTGGAGCGGAATTTATTAAAACCCCAAACTTAGATCGATTGGCGAAACATGGCATTCGATTCGAGAATTGCTCAATGCTCCAGTATGTGCCCCGGCACGTATAAGCACTGGCAACAGGTTTGCAAGCACATCGGTTTGGAGGACAAAGTAACGCCATCTTGCTGCCACTAAGTAGGCAAACCTACTATCAGCGTTTGCGTGACACAGGATACCGGATAGGATGCGTAGGAAAGTTGGATTTAGCTAAGCCATTAGGGAACAATGGTGACGGTGCTAGACCTGCGTGCTTCTCATGGGGATTTACCCATCCTTTGGAATGCGAGGGAAAAATGCATGCGGGGCAAGGAAACGGAAAGCCTTTTGGTCCTTATACCCGCTATTTGCAACAAAAAGGGCTTTTGGAAGATTTTAGTGTAGATTATACAAAACGCCGACAGAATGGTTACGCATTGTCAGCTTGGGATTCGGTTTTACCAAGCGAAGATTTCGAAGATGTGTATATTGGCCGTCAGTCTGCTGCGTGGATTAATCAAGTATCTGATCATTATCCATGGCATCTGTTTGTTAGTTTTGTAGGCCCGCATGATCCGTTTGATCCACCGAAAAAGTATGCTGAACAGCATCGAAATGCGGAGATGCCAGAAGCCATAGTTGATGACCTGAAAGAAAAACCTCAGCATATTCACCATCGCCAAACCGATGCCAGTTCGGAACAGATTGCCGTATGTCGAAGACAGTATTGTGCAGCAATTGAATTAATTGACTATCAAATAGGAAAAATTCTTACTGCACTTAAAAACAGAGGTGTGATGGACAATACATACGTGATCTTCTCTAGTGACCATGGAGAGATGTTAGGTGATCACAGTCTATTCACCAAAGGTGTTGCCTATGACCCATCAATACGTGTACCGCTAATTGTAAGTGGCCCGGGTATTGGTTGCGGACGAATTTCCACGGCCATGATTGAATTAATCGACATTAACGCTACAATTTGCGATTTAGCGGGACTGGAGAAGCAGGAAGGTATTGACGCTTCGTTATTACGTAGTGAGAATGAAATCCACCGGGAAGAAGTATTCAGTTGTTTAAGACATTTCCGTTGTGTACGAACACCCCAGCGGAAAATGATTGAGAACGTAAATGATATCATTGAATTATACAACATGGAAATAGATCCTCAAGAATTAGATAATCTTGCTCAACAGCAAAAAGGTACCTTGCAGGAGATGGACCATCGAATATAGGAACGATGGCTTGAAGGCAGATGGAACAGATAAAGGTTTGAAAGGGCCCCAAATGAACATTGCCGTTATTAGTTGTTCACTTCACCCGCTTAGTAGATCTTATGTTATGGCTCGCCACATTATCAAAGAGATTGAATCGTTGGGAAGTACAGTTCAACTTCATGACTTACGTCATTACAATATCGAACTTCGCGATGTTAACTCCGGTCGCTGAAATAATCAAGCCCAAGAACTGGCGGGGGTTATTCAAACAGCTTCTGCTGTAATTCTAGCTGTACCAATTTACAATTTCTACGCGAATGCCGCAGCCAAAAATCTGATTGAATTGACTGGTGATGCCTAGAATAAAAAGGTTGTCGGTTTCATTTGTGCAGAGCAGGTGGCAGATCAAGTTATATGTCAATAATGAGTCTTGCCAATAGTTTGATGCTTGATTTCCGTTGTTTTATTGTTCCACGGTTTGTTTATGCTACAGGTGAAGCTTTCGCCAATGACCGGACAGAAGAGATGTATCTTTCCTCTGCTGAAGTGAAGGAGCGTTTACACGAACTAGCTGAGATAACCACCCGACTTGCTGGTGCCATAGAATCGGTGGATTTATTGTGAAAAAATGTGAGCTGATGAATGAAAGTAACACAACCACAGGAAAAAACTCAAGGCTAATCTAGACACATGAACGCCTGAACTCATATGTATAGCCACAACAAACTGAAATTTATCTTTTGTTGCGTGGTGTTAGATTTCCAGCTTTCCCATCCAATGTCTAACAGTATTGAGGCACTGAACCATGAACTGCATCAGCAATTAACTCTTTACCTTCCGATACGAAATGCACAGATCAATCGAAGTAAGTTGCAGAGCCTTCTCCCTCCTATGACACACGTTCAATAATATGTAACATAAAAAAAGAGTTTGAATAGGCACTTATCCAAGGTTAATTATAGTTAAACTAAAGCGTGTCTTTGGCCGCGGATCTAATGGCATTTGCTACTTTGTCGATAGTTTCATCACTCATTTCATGGCCAATGCCAATGCAGATTGCTCGACCAAGATAGTCTAATGTCTTTGGACACATGCGATCTGAGTATTGAATGTCCCCATAGGCAGGGTATGTGTACGGCAAGCCGTTTGGGTGATAGGTTTTCTTTTGCAGGATATAATCCCAGCCAGGATAAACATGCTTGTCACCATTACCGTGCGTGTACATTGCTCCAGCGGGAACACCATATTTCCCCATTACTTCACCAAACTTGCGTGCCAAATCAGGAGTAGGAAGAAAAAACACCATGGTTGTCGAGGCATCACCACTTTCATCGTGGATCTTTCGCAACTCAATACCGTCAACGTCAGCAATAGCTTCACGTAGCTTGTGCTTTCGGATTCTCATATTCTCGATGAATCCATCAAGACGGGTCAATTGTACTGATGCGATTGCGCCTCGCACTTCGTCCATCCGAAAATTCATCCCGGGAAAAAAAGCACTAGTATGCTTGGAAATTCCCCACAAATTGCCACCGTCGTGAATCATCCGTGCTCTATCATGCAATTCCTCATTGTTGGTAATGACAATACCTCCTTCTCCAGTGGTGATGATCTTGCTCTGCTGTAGGCTGAAGCACCCTATATCACCGTGCGTACCGAGTCGAGCTCCTTTGAAACCTGCCCCAATTGCCTGTGCGCAATCCTCGATTACCATCAGGTTGTGTTTTTCGGCAATGGTTTTGATCGCTTCCATATTAGATGGAACTCCAATCATGTGAACAGGTATGATAGCTTTTGTTCGTGGGGTTATTTTAGCTTCGATATCGTTCGGATCGATTGTCAGTGAATTGTCAATCTCAGCTATGACAGGAACCGAATTGGCAATCACTACTGACGCAGGAGTTGCAATCCAAGTGTAAGCGGAAACGATGACCTCATCTCCAAGACCAATACCTGCCGCATAAAGTGCAACAATTAAAGAAGAAGTTCCACCGTTGGTAGCCAACGCATATTCGACGTTAAATTTTTCTGTGATGCCATTTTCAAACGCAGTAACTTTGGATTCTGCCGGTCCATATCGGCAAAGGCCACCTGATTTTACAACTTCTAGGACGGCTTGTTGTTCTTCCTCGCCTATAAAATACATCCTTTATTTCTCCTTATCTTGGCAGGGATTATAGCATACAACAGTTAATATGATAGAGATTGATCATACAAAAGGCTTCAACACGATTATACTATCACTCGATGTTTTTTAATCTTCCGGTTCAACGTTCCATTTAATCTCCTCAACCGGATCATATGATCGAACGCATCGAAACCCAATTTTGTTGTCAGCCTTGTCCGGGGATTGCTTGTTGCGAAGCGCAACACGTAACCCATACCATTTAAAGTACCAGCACCCACCACGTAAGACATGGGGTTGCAACATATTTTTATTCTCTTGCTTTTTCCGTTCTTGACTTTGAACGATGAAACCATCAACACCAATCTCTCCAGTAATTAATTCAATCAGGTGATCATATCCAGACAAAGGGTTCTTTAACAAACTGGCTTTTTGACTAATTTCAAGGAAGTAGAAATCATCGTATTCATCCATACACCACTCTCGGGCATTACCTGCCATGTCATACAAACCATAGCCATTAGGAGGAAAGCTACCCACTGGTGCCGTATAACGATAACCGTCTGCTGATCCATTAATTCCAACATACTGGCTGGTTATATAATTCCCATCTACGTCTGGTATATCTGGTTTGCCGCTACCCCAAGGAAACTTCTTATCCATTTGTCCCCCACGGGCTGCGTACGCCCATTCCGCTTCAGTCGGCAGTCTTTTTCCAGCCCAAATGGCATAACTCATGGCATCATACCAGGTCACGCCCACCACCGGTTGATCGGGCGCATTGAAGTCAGGATCTTCCCAAAAAGTCGGTTCTTTATATCCTGCCTCATTGATGAATTTACTATATTGGGCATTGGTTATCTCATAAACATCAATGTAAAAAGATGAAAGCTCAACGGTATGAACCGGTTTTTCATAAATCGGCCCATCATTAAATTGATCTCCCATTTCAAAAGACCCGAAAGGAATTCGCAACATTTTGGATCCATCCTTCCAAGTAACTTCTTCCCAATGAATGGCTCGCATTTCCTCATTATCTTGGCTGCACCCTATAAAACCAATCAGTGCGACAAAAACCAAAGACATGAAAAGTGTCGTGCTTTTCGGCATCAGATACAAATAGAGAGAACAGTGTTTAATCAAGATAATCAGGAAACCTAAGAAATTTCCGGGTATTTCCGCCCCCGATTTGATTGTATTCGTACTCAGATAGATCAGGCAACAATTCGCCAATAATTTGCGACATTTTTCTATAACCAGGATTATTAAAAATCCAAGGAAAATCAGTTGCCCACATGAGTCTTTCTGCACCATATGTTCCTAGCAGGCTTCGGTGCCAGCCAGCCAGATCTCGGTACGGATAATCTTCTTTACTAAAAGCGTATTGGCCTGACAGATGTATCATAACATTCTCATATCGGGCTAGCCGATGTGTGGTGTGGAAAGCGGGATTGTACGCAGGCGTTTCGACTTGTGGACGACCATCTTGATCAATGGAGAACTTCCCTTGTCCGGGGCAGATACCAAGATGATTTATTACAACTCGAACCTGTGGAAACTCTTCCAGTAAATATGGAATCAGTTGTGCATCGATGGCGTGAAGATACAGCCAAAGGACGTAATCTCTTTCGGCTGCATGCTCCCAGATAGGAAATGCCTTGAATTCCCTGATATCAATTGGTACAAACGGGTCCCTTGGTCCTCCCAATGAAGAAAGTCGAAATCCAACAATTGCCGAATTACCCGCCAATTTATCCATGTGTGGCGCCACGTCGGTGACATCCTGAGGAATAAGTCCAATGCCTAAGAAATGCTGAGGGTAAGATTTTAAACAGTGTAACAGATAGGCATGAGATGCTATGTCGTTGCCACCAGTTTGCACCAATACCGCCTGATCAACCCGATTACTCTCCATCTCTGCCAATAACTTCTCGACAGGTTCTTCGCGGTCTGCAGGAATTAACTGGCTGACCTCTCTTGGGAATTCCGTTGAAGCCGCAGCAAATACATGGCCGTGTGAATCAATTTTAGGTGTCATATGCCTCCAAACTAAAAAGTCTGCGCCGTTGCGGTGTCACACAGCAACTGGAGATAGAGGCAAATGTGCCAGGACCAATTCGATTCGGCGTTGATTTCTCGTAGATGAGAATGATCGACTTTCGGATGGCATCGGTTTGGCTATCCATACTGGTATGCCAACCGTAGGAATTGAAAACGATGGCTGTACCTGCTTGACCTGGAAAAGCTTTGTGTCCCGGCATGCTCCTTGACCACTTGACTTTCGGATATGGACCGCTGTCTGGTTTGTGGCTTCCTGGGACAAAAGCGAATTCGCCAGATCCCGGTAGGACATCATGGACGTAGATCTGAACTTTAATATGCAATGGATTGCTAAAGGGCACATCTGAATGCCAACTGGTATAGCTTACCGGCCACGGTGGAAGGGTTCGTACTTGCGGTCCAAGCAGTATCAGTTGATCATCAGTAAAAGTCATTAATGTCCCATAGTAACTAGGATAATCGACAAGATCAATGAATATTTCATCTTTGGCAAAAGGATCAGGTATATCATAAAAAGTGGCGGGATTTTCACCTGCCTCAACCCGGTTGAGCCAGTCTTCCTTGCAAACAACTGACCAGTGATCAAATGCATCTTGTAATCGTTTAAGATTATCATCTTGAATAGCTTTTTCGAAAACTAAGTATCCTTCATCATTCCATTGTTTTTGTTGCTCAGCAGTCGGTCTAACCATTATTCAACCTCATATCAGTTTATCCTCAGCATTTGATTTCAAGATAAACTTATCACCGTTCCAGTTTCAATGCTATCACTAATTGCCTTTAATACTTTCATACTTTGGCAGGCATCTTCCAAACTAGCTTCAGGCTGGACTCCTTGGAGCAAGGATTTCGCCCAATGTTGCATCTCCTCGAGATAACCAGGGCGGCCAATGCTGTGGAATGCCGTGTTGAGGTCCCATTCCTCCGTCGGTGTGTCCGCGTAACCACCACCTTGTCCTGACCATGTTGGAACTCGATATCGACGAAGTTTGCGGGTTTCAAGTACTTGGATTGCCTGATTATTTGAGCCTTTAACATACACCATTGCTTCCAGAACCGGACCAATGCCCAACGTCATGGTACCAACCGCTCCGTTGGCATAACGCAAATTGACACTGATTGAAACAGTTCCTGTATCTGTATCCGTACCATCAAATGAAAATACATCGTTAACCGGTCCCATAAAAAATCGCATACAGTCCGTCGGATGAATTGCTTGATCTAACATAAAAGGCCAAGCAAAGGGTGCATCAGACGAATGTATACGTGGAGATGGCGCCAAGTAGCGTGTATGGTATTGGCAAACACGTCCGAAATCATCCTCCTCAATCAGCCTTTTTGCCATTTGGTGAGCAGGAGCGTGCCTCCACATGGTTCCAACCATCCCCGTTTTCCCAGTTCGAACTGATGCATCCACCAAACTTTTTGCGCCTTCTACAGTTGTTGCAGGTGGTTTCTCAACGTAAATGTGATAGCCGCGTTCCAAACATTCGATCCCAATATCACGATGTAATTTATCCTCAGGTCGACCGACCACAGCAACAGCATCCAACTCTTCGTCGCCGAGCATCTGATCATAGTTGGTGTAGTGTCGCAAAGCGCCAAATTTCCTTGCATTTGATTGTGCTCGTTCCTCTACTAAATCGCAGGTGGCTATAAAGTTGAACTCAGGTATCATTGGAATGCATCTTTGCAATTGCGATGACATTCCACCGCAACCGATGAAGGCAATTCGAATCCGATCCATTTATTCTATGACCTAAACTCATTCAGAATTTTATTTAAAATTACTTAAACTGATTTTATCACAGAGCCCACCTTTAAGTATATTATAAAGTAGACTCTCTTAACTTTTTTGACCCATGACCACATATACAGGGTCGGTATAGCCTATATATTTCGGTGTAATATTAAGAAATTGTACGTTTTCATAACCGCCAGCCAGATCGAAATAGTATTCAACAAGTTGTTGATGCTGGCTAGCAGGTACAGCACGCCATATTGCTACCGCTTTAGTCGGAAACGTTCGGTTTGAAAAGGCGACGATCAAAAATCCTGAGGTATCGAGAACGCGATGAACCTGCCGAAAAACCTCTACTGGCTGAGTAAGATATTGAATTGATACGGTGACAACAACTGCTCCAAATCTGTTAGCTCCAAACGGCAATACTGGCTCACAGTTTAGATTGTGTACAACACATGAAGTCAATATCGGATTAGCATCCATTTCAACATTATTCATCCCCAAACCGATAACACATTCCTTTGACATGCGAATAGGGAAATGGGAAAATGTGCTACTCATTAGGTCTAAAATGGTTCTTCCCGAGGGCAAAACATCATCATAGAAATTTTCAATTGCTAAACAAGCATTTTCATCAATATGTTTCACCATACGCGGCACTTGATAAAACAGTTCATCGTTGCTCTCATCAATGCGAGAGAAAAATTCCGGTTTTAGTTCTTTCATACTGAAATTATGAGGAATATTTAAAAATATGTTTAGGAGCTAATAAGGACAATGAAATTCCACGAGCAATGTTCAACAGGGTCAATGAAAACCAAAGACCATGGTTGCCATATGGAATAAACAAATAATAGGATGGCAAAAATATGCATAGCGTCGAACAAATCATGGCATTTCTCATAATTGGAGTGGCAGTTGCTCCCAGAAAGACGCCATCCCAGATATATGGCGCAATATTAATGATAGGGGCTAACACGACCCATATCATATACGGTATTGCCTGAGTAATTATTACTTCTTGATTCGTGAATAAACGAAGTATATTCTCACCAACGACCAGAAATGTTAAACTAAAGATGCAACCAAAAATGTATGCCCATGCAAAGGCATATTTTACTGCTAATTTGAGATTGATATAATCAAGAGCGCCTTTGTATTTTCCAACTAAACTTTCGGTGGCAAAAGCGAAGCCATCAACAGCATAAGCTACAAATATAATGAACTGGAGCAAGATGGCGTTTACAGCCAGAACGGCGTCACTAATCAATGCCGATTTCGAGGTAAAGAAAGCATGACTCAAAACTAAGCACAGTGTTCGAATGAAAATATCACGACTGATTATCAAAAACTGACGCAAAATCGATAGATCTAAAGCCACTAACGAAAGTGCATTTCCCAAGAGCTTGCGATAACGATATAGAAACAATACAATAGCCAAAAACAAACCAAAATATTGTGCACATGCTGTGCCAAGTGCTACACCATCCGATCTCATTTGAAAGACTTTAACAAATAATACACTCAGTACGATGTTCACACTATTTACAGTGATAGCCAAGATCATTGGGTGCCGGGCATTTTGCATGCCTAAAAACCAGCCGTGAAATGCGTGAAGTGCTAAGGTTGCGGGTACTGCAAAGATACAGATACGAAAGTATACTTTGGCTAATTGCTCTACTTCGGAGCTGGCTTCGATCAACAAGAAAATGATCTCAACAATAATTGGATAGGAAATGATGAGCAGTAGGCTGCTTATGAAGGCAAAAAGCAAAGCGACCTTCAGAATTGAGAGACATCGTTCTGAGTCATCGGCTCCATAGGCTTGCGCCGTCATGCCAGTTGTGCTCATCCTGAGGAACCCAAATCCCCAATAGATCACATTAAAGGCAACTCCACCAACAGCGACAGCCCCCAAATGCTGTTCTTTTGATAAATGTCCCATCAACATGAGATCAACAGCACTTAGCATTGGCACCGAGACATTGCTAATGATGTTTGGAATTGCTAGCCGAAGAATCTCTCTGTTCATTTTCTAGCGACTTTTAATCTATACCCCATTTTCTTGCTGTACATGCATTTTCTAGCGTAGAGATCGTATCTTGGCTTTCTGCAACTAAAAAAACATCTATGATTCGATCTCATCATAGTAATATAGCCGAATGTTTTTTCAATCAGGAATATACAAAAAAACAGCACTCCACAACCATATCATATATAATAAAATAGTAGGAAGTTTAATGTTTAAAGTAAAATTATGTTTTAGGATGGTTACGTGAAACCCATAATTTTTAGTTTAGCGCTACTTAGCACTATTGTCATGTCATTTTCTCTTGCTTGGTCTGATTTTCTGCCTGAGGCAAATGGCGCTGAATTTGACCTTGAACACGGTGAAGCAATTGCCGGTGTTTTACCAAGTCCTCCTAAGATTGATGGTAATTTGGATGACTGGAAGTATGCAGTCTGGATTGCCTTTGATTCCAAGAAGGATATTCTGCGAGGCCACGCTGATTGGAAAGGGAAAGATGACATAAGTGTCACATGGTCTACAGCTTGGGATAAAGATAATTTCTACTTCGCGGCTGCGGTACGTGATGATAAATTCACGCCAGGCCCTGATACCGCCAACGCTTGGAAAGGAGACTGTATCTTTCTTTATATTGATTGGGAAAATCTCGAGGTGGCTGCACCGTCGGGCAAACCCAATTTTTCTTTCATTAAGAAGAAGGCTAAAGTAACCAACTTCGGTCAAAACCCGGATATCCATCTTTCCCCAATCGCCATTGACCAACCTAGCATCTATATTGCTGACAGCTTAATGGATTCAAACAGTAGCAAAAAAAATCGGAAAGAGCATATATGGAAAG